>Ga0316187_10000036_pt1 | contig 73563 bp, 60 predicted proteins | sample CroRivburrow1_MG_FD_204927 | JGI IMG/M metagenome (GOLD analysis project Ga0316187, IMG submission 204927) | Coastal sediment microbial communities from Maine, United States - Cross River worm burrow 1 | ecosystem: Environmental > Aquatic > Marine > Coastal > Sediment | place: USA: Maine...
GGGGCAGGACCTTGAGCGCCACCTCGCGCCCGAGCTCGGTGTCCTCGGCAACGTAGACCGCCCCCATGCCGCCCTCGCCCAGACGCGAGGTGATGCGATAGTGCTTGAGGGTCTTGCCAATCACGCTTCGGTTCCCCTGGATACGGCAAGTCTACCGGATCCGGGCGCCGCCGATGCGAGGTGACGCCCGGCCCGATCCGATCACAGCGCCTGCGCGATCTCCGAGTCGTCGACCACCGGGACGATATTCGATCGACCGGGTCGGCCCACGACACCATGAACCGCGACGGGGCGCATCCCCCCGTCGGAGTGACCCCGATTCGCGCTCGGCTAGGGTTGTGATCCGGGCCTCGACCAGAGAAAGCCCGGTAATCCCGGCTCAGGATAACCCGGACCCTGTGTCCCGAGCAGGTTTTTCCTGGCCGCGTGCCACCCTTCGCGTACAATCCCCCGATCATGATTGGCGAAACTCTTTCGAACTTTCGTATCACCGCCAAGCTCGGCGAGGGAGGCATGGGCGAGGTCTATCGCGCCCAGGACACCAAGCTCGGCCGCGAAGTGGCGATCAAGGTCCTGCCCCCGGCACTCGCCGGCGACCCCGAGCGCATGACTCGCTTCGAGCGTGAGGCGCGGATCCTGGCGGCGCTCGACCACCCGGGGATTGCCTCGATTTACGGGCTCGAGGAGGCCGACGGCAGGCAGCTTCTGGTCATGCAGCTCGTCGAGGGCGACACGCTGGACGAGCGCATGTCACGCGGAGCGCTGTCCCTGGCGGAATCGCTGTCCATCGCCGTCCCGATCGCCGAGGCTCTCGAGGCCGCGCACGAGAAGGGGATCATCCACCGCGATCTCAAGCCGGCCAACATCAAGGTGGACCCGGACGGGAAGGTGAAGCTGCTCGACTTCGGTCTCGCCCGCGCGCTCGATTCGGGGCCCCAGGGGAAGGCGCAGGACCCGATGCACTCGCCGACGCTGACCTCCGCGGGCACGGCCGTCGGGATGATCTTGGGCACGGCGGCCTACATGAGCCCCGAGCAGGCGGCGGCCCAGCCTGTCGACCGGCGGTGCGACATCTGGTCGTTCGGCGTGGTGCTCTTCGAGATGCTCTCGGGCAAGCGCCTGTTCCAGGGTGAGACCGTCTCGCACACCCTGGCCGACGTCCTGCGAGCCAATCTCGACTGGAGCCTGTTGCCCGACGACCTGCCGCGCCCGGTGCGCAGGCTGCTCGAACGCTGCCTCGACCGCGACCCGAAGCGTCGCCTCAGGGACATCGGCGAGGCGCGGGTGGTGCTTCGCGACGTTCTGGACCACCCCGAGCCATTCGCCGCGGACACCACGACGATGGCGGTGGGCGCGGCCGCGGTCGGGGTCTCGACCGGCACGATCGCGACGAAGCCCGGCCCGAGACGGTTCGTCCCGTGGACAATCGCCGCCGTCGCGCTCGTCCTCGCCGCGGTCGGATTCCTGCCACGCCTCTTCGACGAAGAACCGCCACCGCGCTCCCCGCGGCGCTTCACCATCAAGAGCCCGCACGGTGGCAACTTCCGCGTGGGCGACAACAACGCCATTGCCCTCTCTCCCGACGGCATGCTGCTGGTGAGCCGTGGCTTCAGCGGCAACGAGGACCTGCTCTACCAGCGGCCGCTGGGCGAGCTGGAGGCGCGGCCGATCAACGGCACCAACAACTCGACGCTGCCGTTCTTCTCGCCTGACGGGAAGTGGTTGGGCTTCGTCTCGACCCGCGGGCTGTGGAAGGTCAACCTTCTCGGTGGCGCGCCGGTCAAGATCGGCGACTTCCGGACCCTGGCCGCCGGCGCCACCTGGTCGGACGACGGCAACGTCTATTACTCGACCGCCGGTTCGATCCTGAAGGTCTCGGCCAGCGGTGGCGAGACCGAGACCGTCGCGGAGCCTGACGAGGCGGCCGGCGAGCGCGCGCTACGACGACCGAACGCGTTGCCCGGCGGCAAGGGCCTGATCTTCGACGCCAGGAAGGGCGAACGCGGAACCCACGAGCTGCAGGTGCTCGACCTCGAGAGCGGCAGTCGCAAGAGCCTGGGCCTCCAGGGCTCGAACCCGATCTACGTCAAGACCGGCCACCTGATCTACCAGCAGCAGGAGGCCGTCTTCGCCGTGCCCTTCGACATCGATACGCTGGAGCTACGGGGCGAGCCGGTGCCCGTGCCGGAGAAGATCCGGACCGAGCTGTACAGCATGCACGTCTCGGTCTCGAACGACGGCACGCTCGCCTACCTGCCGGCGCGAGAGGAAGTGCCGAAGCTCGTGACGGTGGATCGCGAGGGGGTCTCGCGGCCCCTGGTCACCACCGCGCTGCCCTTCAAGGGGATCTCCGATCCGCGGTTCTCGCCCGACGGCAAGCGACTGGTGGTGTCCGCCAACGGCATCTGGATCGTCGACGTCGAGAACGGGATCCCGACGCTGGTCTCCGAGGACGGCTTCTACCCGGTGTGGAGCCCCGACGGCGAGAGCCTCGTCTTCGGGGTCACCCAGTCGCAGTCGTTCGACCTCTACCGCCGCCCCACCGACCTGAGCGAGCCGCAGACGTTGCTGCTCGACTGGGACAACAACCTCAGGAGCGCCGCGTGGGCGCCGGACGGCACGCTGATCTTCCGTGAAGAGATCCAGGGCAAGGGCATGGACCTCAAGATGCTGTCGATGTCGGACTTCGACGATCCCGACGATGCCGCGCGGCCTTTGCTGCAGGGACCCGACGACGAGATCGCACCGGCGATCTCGCCGGACGGCCGGTGGGTCGCCTACGTCTCGGCCCAGTCGGGCCGCGACGAGGTCTACGTCACCTCGTTTCCTCAGCCCTCGGGGATCGTGCAGGTCTCGCTCAGCGGCGGCGGAAGTCCGTCGTGGGCGCCGGACGGCGGCGAGCTCTTCTACGTCGAGGGCGACCGCATGGTCGCGGTCAAGGTCGCCACGAGACCGTCGTTCCGCGTCCTCGATCGCGAGGTGCTGTTCTCCGGCGAGTACTACCAGTACCGCTGGCAACGGCAGTACGACATTCACCCCGACGGCGAGCAATTCGTGATGATCGAGAGCCCGCCCGGCGGCGCCGATGTCGAGATCGTCCTCGACTGGTTCACCGAGCTCACCGAGCTGGCGCCACCGTCGAAATAGTCGTGCGGGCCGCTTCTTTACATCACTTTACGACCCCGCAACGCTCTCGCGACCTACACTTCGGATGAAGGTCCAGGCGACTTTCGAGGAGGTCGAGATGAACCATCGCGAAGCCCCGACGATTCTTCAACGAGGGTGGCTCGTCACCGCGGCCTTCATGTTGGCCGCGCTCATCGCGACGCTTCCCGTGGCCGCAGCCGACTGGCCGCAATGGCGCGGTCCCGACCGCGACGGCAAGTCGGCCGAAACCGGCTTGATGCAGGAGTGGCCCGAGGGAGGGCCGCCCCTGGCGTGGAAGGCGAGCGGCATCGGCGGGGGCTACTCGACCGTCTCCGTCGCGAAAGGCCGGATCTTCACCATGGGAGACCTCGACGACGGCCAGTACGTCATCGCGATGAAGCAGGACGGCGGAGAGATTCTGTGGAAGACGCGGGTCGGCCCGGTCCACGACGACAAGTACGGCGGGCCCCGTTGCACGCCGACCGTGGACGGCGACCGAGTCTATGCCGTGTCCACCGAGGGAAGCGTCGTTTGCCTGAGCTCGGCGACCGGCGAGGAGATTTGGAGCCGCAGCCTGCCCGAAGACTTCGGCGGCTACCTGATGAAGGCCATGGGCAGCTACGAGTGGAAGTTCAGCGAGTCCCCCTTGATCGATGGCGACCACGTGATGGTCACTCCGGGTCACATCGAGGCGATGATGGTCGCCCTCAACAAGAAGACCGGTGAGGAGATCTGGCGCACGCAGGGAGGCCGCATCGGGCCGCGGGGCTCCGACGGTGCGGGCTACGCCTCGGCCGTGATCTCAGAGGCGGCGGGGGCTCGCCAGTACGTCCAGCTCGTCGGGCGCGGCCTGATCAGTGTGGACGCGAAGACCGGTCGCATGCTGTGGGGCTACAACCCCGTCGCCAGCGACATCGCCAACATCGCCACGCCGGTCGTCCAGGGCGACTTCGTCTTTGGCTCGGCGGGCTACGGCACCGGCGCCGGCCTGGTCAAGATCGGCGAGAACGAAGGGAAGCTCGTGGCCGAGGAGATCTACTTCCTCGAGGCCGACACCCTCCAGAACCACCACGGCGGCTTGATCCTGCACGACGGCACGTTGTACACCGGCACCGGTCACAACAAGGGATTCCCGATCGCGGTCGACTTCAAGACCGGCAAGGTCGCCTGGGGACCGGAGCGAAACGAGGGGACCTCGTCGGCCGCGGTCAGCTACGCCGACGGGCGTCTCTACTTCCGCTATCAGGACGGTCGGATGATCCTCGTCGAGGCGAGCTCCGAGGCGTATCGCGAGCACGGCACGTTCATGATTCCCGACGTCGAGAAGCAGAGCTGGCCCCACCCGGTGATCTCCGGCGGCAAGCTGTTCCTGCGAGAGCAGGACACGCTGTACTGCTACGACATTGCCGTGCCCGTGGCCAAGACCGACGCGGAGCCTCCACCGGGCTCGTGATCCCGTCTTCGTCCTCGGGGCTTACGAGAGTGCCGACTCCGTGGCGGAGACCGCGCTGGCTGGATCAACCTCGGCCCCCGCATCCCGGAGCGCCCCGCCGATGGCTTCCACGGTGCGCAGGAGCATCTCCTTCCGCGTGATTGCGTAGCCCATGTGGCCGACGCGGAAGTAGCGTGTGCGGATCTCCGGATGCAGTCCGCCCGCGATCACCACACCGTTTCGCGCGGTACCGCCGACGACCGCCGGCGCTTCGATGCCCTCGGGCAGGTAGAGGGCGCTGAGCGTCGCGGCCTGCAGCTCCGACCGCACGGGGACGGACTTCAGGCCCAGTGCGTCCCACGCGGCGCGCATCGCTCCGGCCGCGTTTTGATGCTTGGAGACGCGGTTCTCGATCCCGTCCTCGAGGATCTCTCCCAGCCCCGCTTCGAGGGCGAGGATCAGGTTGGTGGCCGGCGTCGAGAAGTACGCAGGTTTCCGCGCTTCGTACGCCTTCATTACGGGAAACCACTGTTCGAGGTCGAGATACATCGGCGGCGGCAGTGCATCCGGTCCGCGTGCGGCGCGGGCCTCGACCGCTCGCGGGCTCGCCACCAGCAGCGCCAGCCCCGGCGGCGCGCCCAGGGCCTTCTGCGAACCGGTGAGGTAGACGTCGGCGCCCCAGTCCTTCATCCGGAAGCTCTCGCCGGCGGTGGCGCAGACGCCGTCGAAGACCGACAGGATCCCGCGCTCGCGCGCCATCCGCGCCAGCGGCTCGGGGTCGATGCGCACCCCGGTCGAGGTGTCGACGTGAGTCGCGAACAGCGCCTTGATCGGTCCGGCCTCGAGGGCGCGCGCGACGTCGTCGGGAGAGGGCGCGTCTCCGACCGTGGGAGACGCGACCTCGACAACGTTCGCCCCCTGGCGCCGCAGCATCTCGGCGAGACGATCCGAGAAGTAGCCGGTGTTGACCACCACGGCCGCCTCGCCGGGCTCCACCAGGTTGGCGGCCACCATGTCCATCGCCACGGTGCCGCCGCCGGCGATGACGAAGGGCTGCGCGTCAGGCCCGGCCTGCCAGACCTCGCGCATCATCTCGAGGCTGTGACCGAACGACTCGATCAGGCCCGGCGCGAGGTGTCCCGGCGAGGGCTTCGAGAAGGCCTCGACCACCGCGGGGGAAAGCTCGATGGGGCCAGGGATCATCAGAAGGGGACGTGTCGTCGCGCCCATCGGTTCACTCCTCCAGCAGCGCGGTCCAGTTGAAGATGGCGTGGAAGTTGACGCTCGTGCGGCTCTCGGTCGGTAGGTTCAGCAGGAATCGCTCGCCATCCGGGGTGACGTCCTCGAACAGCGGGGTGAGGAAGTCCGGGGTCTCGGGAAGCACGAACAGGGCCTGCGGCGGCCCGGCGCGGAAGACAGGACTGGTTTGGATCGAGACCGCCATGACGTTGCCGTCGGTGGAGGCGAAGAAGAGCTCGCTGCCGTCGCCCTTCCACCTCGCCTCCCGAGCGCCGTCCACGGAGATCTGCCATTGCTGAGAGGCCTCCTTGGCCTCCCGAACGTAAATCTCTGAGCGACCCGTCTCGTCCGAGGCGTAGGCGAGCCAGCGGCCGTCGGGAGAGAGCTCCGGCAGGCTTTCCGAGAACCGGGTCCGAACCAAAGGCGTGGGACTGTCGGGGTTGTCCAGATCCAGAAGCCAGATGTCGTTGGAGGTCTCCGGATTCTGCTCGACGAACGCGAGGGTGCGACCGTCAGGCATCCAGCTCCCGAGCAGGTTCCAGTCGGAGGACTTGTAGATGACCTCGATCTCGCCGGCGCTCCCCAGGGACTTCATGCACAGATCCTGCATGCTTATGGGCATGCACTCGAACGCCACGACGCTGCTGTCGCGTGACCACCGCGGGGCGCCGTAGCCGCCGCTCTCGAGGGTCAGGCGGTGCTCGCGGGCGAAGTCGAGGTCGCGGATCCATATGTCCTGCTGCATCGATTGTGGCTTGCCTCGGACCCACGCGACCTTGGTGGCGTCGGGGGAGACCCGTGCACCGAAGTTGAAGCCGGCCTCCCCGAGCGTCTCGCGCGGGAGCCCGGAACGGTCGTACCACTGCAGCACGGTCGGTCGCGTCGACTCCGGAAGGTAGACGATCGTGCCGTCGTTCGACGCGGTGAGAACGACGAAGTTCTTGGGCTCCCAGTAGCTGAGCTTCGCGGTGACGAGAGGGACGGCGTCGCCGGTGACCTCGAGCTTCCCGAGGTCGAAGGGTCGCGCCATGAGATCCGCGCCACGTCCGTAGAGCAGGTAGCCGGGCTCGACGTAGACGGCGTTCGTCGAGTGCTCGATGAGGACCCGTGGCTCGGGATCGTCGAGCGAGGCGACCATCAACTGTCCGAACTCACCGCTGTCCGGCCCGATCGCTCGCGAGACGTAGACGAAGTGTTTGCCGTCCGGCAGGAAGTGCGGCCAGCGCTGGGTCGTCTCGATAGCGGGGTCGTAAGGGATCAGCGAGGTCGCCTCGCCGCCCGTGTCGGGAACGCTGTGAATCGATGTGGTGATGTTCGGCGCGAACAGGATCACACCCTCGGCGCTCCAGCTCGCGCCCCGGCCCGACGGGGCGTCGGCGAGGTCTTGCGGCGATCCTCCACGAAGATCGACCCGCTTGAGCTTGCCGTTGGCAAAAAAGCCCAGGTGCATGCCGTCGGGCGACCAGAATGGGTAGCTTCCCCCATCGGTCTCGGGCAACCGCTCCGCCGTCATGGACGACAGGTCGCGAATCCAGATGGTTCGGCCTCCGTCCGGCTCGTTGACGGGGAACGCCAGGCGCTTTCCGTCCGGAGACAGCGCCACGCCGAGCAGGTCGAAGGGGATCAACGCCGTTTCGCGGGGGGGGTTCAGCGAGGAGCGGATGACGCCGGAAGTCGTTTCGGGGCGCGCGAGGAAAGCAGCCGCCAGCACGATCGACGTCAGGGCTAGCAGCACGACCAGCGCCCACGGGAGGTTCGATCGCTCGGGCCGCGCGGCGACCACCGCCGGGGCGGCTCCGACCTGGGAGCCCTCCTTCGAGATCCACCGGAGCTGTCCCGAGACGTCGCCGGCCGATTGCCAGCGATCTTCCGGATCCTTCTCGAGGCACTTCCGCACGATGTGGTCGAGCGCGGGCGGGGTCATGGACAGCACGCTCGAGATCGGCGGCGGCTGCGCCGTCACGATCGCCGCGATCAGGCTCGTCTTGTTCTTGCCCTCGAAAGCGCGCTTTCCTGTGGCCATCTCGTAGAGCACCGCGCCCAGGGCGAAGATGTCGGTGCGGGCGTCGGCCTCGGTCCCCTCGAGTTGCTCGGGCGCCATGTACTGGAAGGTGCCCAGGATCGTTCCTTCCGTCGTCAGGGGTTTCGCCTGGGTCGGCAGGCTCGTCAGGCCGTCGATCGGCGGAGCCGTTTCGGTCGCGGTCTTGGCGAGGCCGAAGTCGAGCAGCTTCGCCCCGGAGCGGGTCAGCATGACGTTGTCGGGCTTGAGATCGCGGTGCGTGATCCCGGCCTTGTGGGCCGCGGCCAGGGCCGATGCGATCTGGGCCCCGATCTCCAGGACCTCGTCGAGGGGGAGCGCGCCCTTGCTCAGGCGGTCGGCGAGCGACTCGCCCTCGATGCGCTCCATGACGAGGAAATGGATGTCGCCTTGTCCTGAGCTTGTCGAAGGGACCGATCCGATATCGAACAACGTACAGATGTTGGGATGGTTGAGCGACGAGATCGTCTTGCCCTCGCGCTCGAACCGCGCCCGGAACTGCTCGTTCGTAGCGAAGCCGGCCGGCAGGATCTTGACCGCGACGTCGCGCTCGAGCCGCACGTCCCTTGCAAGCCACACTTCACCCATGCCGCCCTCGCCGATCTTCTCGACGAGACGGTAGTGTTGTAGTGTGTGACCGGCCTGAATCGTCATGGGTCCCCCTTCCGAGCCGGGAGATTCTACCCTCTCGGAGGTCGATCGCGCGACAATGGGGGAATACCGGCGCGGCTCCGCCGGTTCCGGGAAACGGGTTCGCGAATACCGTTATAAAGGAGAAGACCGTGGACGGATGCTACAACTCTACGATCGTCAACGCCCCGGCCGATGAAGTCTGGAAGGCGATCCGCGACTTTCACGTGGTGCCCTGGGCGGAAGGCGTCTTCACCAGCTGCACCGCGGTGGGCGACGTCGCGGGGGATCAGGTCGGCGCTCGGCGCGTTCTCAACGAGGCTTTTCACGAGACGCTTCGAACACTCGACGACGACGCGCGGGAGTTCACCTACACCATCGACGATGGCCCCGGCCCCGTGTCGAAGGAGGTAGTCCAGGCCTACGTCGCACGGGTACGGGTGCTCCCGGTCACCGAGAACGGCACGAGCTTCGTTGAGTGGGAATCGACCTACCGGTCGGCCGATCCAGGCGCGGTGGGGGAATTCTGTAATCCGATCTACGTTGCTCTGCTCGGGGCCCTCAAGAAGCACTTCGCCTGACGCGCTACTTGTCGGTGCCCGCGTCCTCGTCCGTCTTCTTCTCCTCGGGCTCTTCCGGAGGAGGAATCGGCTTCGGGGCTATCTGAGGAGCCGGCTCGCGCCGCTCGGGAAGCGGATCGCGTCGCGGCTCGAGCCGGTTCGCGCCACCCCCGGCGGTAAGGACCAGTCTCATGATGCGGCCGGTTACCGGGTCGGGGACCTCGACGTACCCGACGGCATCGCAGATTCGGCGGACCGCCTCGCGGGACGGCAGATTCTGGAATTCGGTCGAGATTCGCAGGTCGTTGATCGACGTTGCGACGACCTCGAAGCCGAGCTGCCGGCCGAGGTCCTCGACGACGTCGAGGAGTCGGCCGTCCGCGACGCGGAGCGTGACGTTATCTCCCTCGACGGTCAGGTCATAGGCCGGCTTCGGCTCGACGCTGCCCGCGGCGCCGGCCACGGCGAGAGTCGTGACGAGGAGCAGCCCAACCAGTCGGGAGAAGTGATGTGCCATGACTAGCCCCCAAGAATCCCCGCCAAAGATTACGTTGACACCGGCCCGTCGTCCAGTCCCCGGTGAAAACTGGGAAAAAACTGGGGACAGTACACCTATTTCGGAACTGCGCAGGCATTCACCCAACGCCTTTCCACGGAATAGGTGTACTGTCCCCAGTTTTTTGCGGACGCCCGGTAAGATAGTCAGGGATACGGATCACGAGGATCCGGCACGGGGGATCGACGATGAGCGACGACAAGAAGGTCTACGGGTTCGAGGGCAAGAAGGTCGACGTGGCATGGGACGGCCGGCTGTGTATCCACGTCCAGGAGTGCACTCGCGCCAAGGGGAAGCTGTTCGAGAGCGGTCGCAATCCGTGGGGACAGCCGGACCTCGGCGAGCCGGATTACGTCGCCCAGGTCGCCAGGCGCTGCCCCACCGGCGCCCTGACCTACGAGCGCAAGGACGGTGGCGCGGGCGAGACCGCTCCCGAGGCCAACACGGTGGTGATCTCGAACAACGGTCCGCTGTACGTCGAGGGAGACCTCGCGATCGACGGCGCGAAAGACGACATGCCGGGCGTGCGCTACCGCGCGGCGCTGTGCCGCTGCGGCGACTCGAAGAACAAGCCGTTCTGCGACAACACCCACGAGAAAGAGGGGTTCCGCGACCGCGGTGCGCTCGGGGATACCGGGCCCGGGTTCGAGAGCGCCGGCGGACTGCTGGAGATCAAGCGTTTGCCCAACGGTCCACTGATCGTTTCCGGGAACTTCTCCATCGTCACGGCTGCCGGGCGAACGGGTTGGAGGGGAACCAAGGCGGCGCTGTGCCGATGCGGCAAGGCGGAGACCAAGCCGTTCTGCGACGGCAGCCACGCCCCTGCGGGCTTCAAAGCCCACTGAAAACTGGGGATAGGGAAAAACTGGGGACAGTACACCTATTTCGGGCAAGGAAGTCGTCTAGAGGCGACTCGAGTTTCGAAATAGGTGTACTGTCCCCAGTTTTTCCCTATCCCCAGTTTTCAGAAGCCGTCGGCGAGGTAGAGGATCGATAGGTCTCGACGGTAGGAATAGGCGTAGGCGTCGGCGTCCGGGTTGACGAGCAGAGGGCCGATGTCGATCAGTCCCGCCGATTCGGAGGGCATGATCTCCCACATCAGCTCGATCTCGCCGGAGTCACGCTCGACGTCGTACCGCATCACCGGGGACGGTTTCTTGCCCCAGTCTCCGAGGTAGAGCCATCGACCGTTGCGGCTCCAGCCCACGGTCGCCATCTCCGGGCCGAGCGAGAGCGTCCTGGGCTCTCCACCGTCGAGTGGGAAGATCCGTATCGGACCGTCGATCACTCGTGCCGCGAGGAGGCCGAGGTCGCGGTGGAACGCGACGCTCGCGAGCGTGATGTCGTCGTCCGTCACCGGGGTGTACTCCGTGGAGCCCGGCTTGACCCGGTAGCCGCGAAACCCGCTGCCGTCGAGCGAGGCGACGACCAGCAGCTCCTGTTCGTCGGCAGTCCAATCCGCAGCGGCGGCAAGGAGTCCCGGGATCTCGATCCGCTCGATCTCTCCGGGGCCGGTGGGGTAGATCACGAGCGGGTTGGTCCCGTCGATAAGCCGGGACAGCACCTTGCTCCCGTCACGGGAGATCGCCATCGCCTGCCCGGGGCCCAGGCGCACCGCGGCGCCGCCCGCGGTCGGGCGCAGGATGGTGCTGTAGCCAGGCCCGCCGCCTTCACCCTGCTCGGTAAAGACCACCGTTTGACCGTCCTCGGAGAGGACGTCGAGGAACGACCAGTCGAGCCACGTCAGGGTGATCTCTTCGGTCGCGCCCGGCGGTCGCCCGAGGATTCCCCGGGACAGGTTCGAGCGGGCCATCAACGCCCGGCCGTCCGCGCCCACGTCGTGGAGTACCAGGTCGACCGGGCCTCGCGCCACCGCACGATGCTCGCCCTCGAGGCCGACCGCGAAGAGCGCGCGCGAGGTTCCCTGTTCGCCCGCCGTGAACCAGATCTCGTCCCCGTTCGGAGACCACTCCACGCCCTCGAGGGTGCTCCAGACCTCACCCAGCCTCGCGGCGTTGCCCTCGAGGTCCGTCACCGCGACGAAGCCGCGGTTGTCTCCGACGTGAGGATGCTCGGCGAAGGCGATCCGCTTGCCGTCGCGGGAGAAGCGCAGATCGCCGAGCCACCCGTCGGTCTCGTACAGCACCCGGCCCGGGGGGTACTCGAGCCTCGAGATGCTCCCCTCGATGCGAACGATCGCCAGCTCTTCTCCGGACGGATCCCAGTCGGCGGAGGAAATGCCGTCCAGCATCTCGCGCGGCGCTTCGCCGCCGAGGGGCATCCGGGCCAGGGTGCCGCGACGCGTCCAGCCGACGGTGAACCGCGGACGGAGCAGCAGGGCCATCTCGCCCTGCGAGGAAACGGACAGAATCTCAGCGTCCTCGATCCCGAGAGGTCGGGATTCGGGGGTTCCCTGTTGCACCGTGAAGACGCGCAGCCCCTCGCCGTCCCAGTCCGCGGCGTAGACGATCGTCTGCCCGTCCGCGGCGAAGCGGGCCGAGGAGACTCGTCCTTGCCGGAAGGTCACCTGGGCGTAGGTCGGCTGCGACGGCGGCTGAGGTGCGATGAGGCGGCCGATGAAGACGCCCCCGACGAGCATGGCCACCATGGCGACGATGGCAACCGCGGTCCCCGCGCGCCGGGGGGCGGGCTCGGCCACCGCCTCGATCCGTTCGGCCGTGACGGTCGAGGTCCCCACGGCGCTGTCCACCGCGAAGGCAAGGTCGCTGGCCGACTGGAAGCGTTCCTCCGGTCGTTTCTCGAGGCAGCGCCGCACGACACGCTCGAGCGCCGGCGGCAGCTCGCCGCCGTCCGCCGAGTGGAAGGGTGGATCGTCGCGCAGCACGGCGGTCATCGTTTCGGCCATCGTGTCGCGACGGAACGGCTGCCGTCCGGTGATCATCTCGTAGAGCAACGAGCCGAACGAGAAGATGTCGGAGCGGTGATCGACCTTCTCGCCGCGAACCTGTTCCGGCGACATGTAGTCGGCTGTACCCATCACCGCGCCCGGGGTGGTCAGCTCGGTGCGCGTTGGCGTATCGTTGGGTTGAGCGGTCCCCCCTTCCTGCATCGTCGACGCGGCAAGACCGAAGTCGAGGATCTTCGCCCGCCCCTCGGGGGTGATGTAGATGTTGTCCGGCTTCAGGTCGCGATGGACGAAGTCTTTCTTGTGGGCCGCGGCGAGGCCGCGGGCTATCTGACGGGCAAGCTCGGCCGCCTTGCGAGCGGGCAGTGCGCCCTCGCTCAGCCGCTCGCGCAGCGACTCTCCCTCGAGCAGCTCGGCCACCATGTAGGTCGTATCGCCCTCGCGTCCGAAGTCGTAGACCGCGAGGATATTTGGATGGGCCAGGGCAGCGACCGCCTTGGCCTCGCGCTCGAACCGCGCCAGGCGGTCGGAATCTTGCGCCACCGAGTTGGGCAGGATCTTGACCGCCACGTCCCGATCGAGTCGCGTGTCTCGCGCCTTCCAGACCACACCCATCCCGCCCTCGCCGATCTTCTCGACCAGGCGGTAGTGCAACAAGGTGTGACCAGGCTCGAAGCTCACGCGTTCCCTCGAGATCGCGAGATTCTACCTCACCAGAAAACTGGGAAAGAAACTGGGGACAGTACACCTATTTCGCGACCGAAGTTGCTTTACCCACTTCGTTGCCCGAAATAGGTGTACTGTCCCCAGTTTCTTTACACTTCGTTGCCCGAAATAGGTGTACTGTCCCCAGTTTCTTTAGTTGCCCGACGGTACGCGGACCGGGGTCGGCGTCAGGTCGACCTGGCCGTCGGCGCGGTCGACGCCGACGCTGAAGTTGCGGTCCTTCCAGTTCGGCGAATCGGACGGATCGAGCCAGTGGGTGTCGTTTTCGAGATCGCCCCAGTAGGTGTCGCGTCCGCCGACGTCCAGGAAGATCGCGATCGATGTGGTGTCCGCGAAGTAGGTCGAGACGCCGCCACGCGCGCGGAACCTCTCGTCATTAAGCGCGAACCCCGGTCGCGGAACCTCCTCGGTCTCGTAGACATCGTCGCCGCCGATGTCGATCAACGCCGCCACGCTACGATTGATCGAATAGGCCAGGCCTCCGTCTCGCACGCGGTAGAAATCGTTGCCGCCGGCATCGAGGAGGATCGCGACGGTGAAGTCGTGCGCCCACGCGAGGTCGCTGTGGGAGTTTTCTTCCGCCAGGTGCTTGTCGTTGCCACCCTCGTCGACCAGGACGCCGACGCAGAAGTGGGCACCCGTCCCCTGGGAATAGGCGACGCCGTGGTACTCGTCGTTTCCGCCGCCATCGTGAAGTGCGCCGATGCCGAACCAGTACCCCGTCCCCATTGCCCAGTTGCCGGCGGTGTAGACGTCGTCGCCGCGGCCGTCGAGCAGCGCGCCGAGTCCGCCGGCCCACGAGTGACCGTCGGCGCCGTCGCCGCGCCGGCCCATCCCGCTCCCCTGAGCGTTGGAGACGCCGACGTCGAGCCCGGGGGAGTGGTACGACGGCCGGCCCGTGACGCTGTGCTCGCGCACGGCGGTGTAGGTGTCGTTGCCGGTGCGGTCCGCCAGAACGCCCACCCCGGCGACACCGCCGAGCCCCTGGCCGTCGGCCCACAGGGTGTACTCGTCTTTGCCTGAGACGTCGAAGAGCAGGCCGATCCCGAAGTAGCCGCAGCCCTGCCCACTGTAGCGATTGAAGTAGCGGTCGTCGCCGTCCAGGTCGGCCAGCAGCCCCAGACCGAACTGCCCGACACCCTGGGCGTAGTGTCGCGCCCGGTAGGCGTCGTTGCCCATCGCGTCCAGGAGAATCCCGACGCCGGTCAGGCCGGCGCCCTGTGCGGGGACGTCGGACTCGTAGGTGTCGTCGCCGCCCAGGTCGAGCAGGAGACCGAGCGGGCGGTCGGAGGTCGAGGCCGCCACGCCCCCAGTGTAGGTGTCATTGCCGCCGAGGTCGACGATCAGGAGCGCGTCGGTGCCGTCCACCGTGTCGTCGCCTCTTCCCCGGATGTGGATCCAGCCGAGCGGGGTCTCCCAGTCAAAGGCGATCTCCGGGGCCCCGGCGAGGTCGAGATCCTGCAACGCCACGCGCGCATCGTCGAGGGCCTGCACGCTCTTCTGCGCGGCATACCACAGGCTGGCCTCGTCGAGAGTCCGCGCGACGTCGTCGATCTCGGGGCAGTAGTCGTAGGCGTCGATCATCTCCTCGCCGACGTCGTAACGTCGAGCGACGACGGCGCGGTCGCCACCGTCCACCTTCCGGAAGGCCAGCTCGGCCCAGCGGTAGGCGTCGGCGACGTTGAGGACGAGCTGCCCGAGGATCGGTCCGACCCCGTCCGGGAGCGCCGCGACCCTCTCGGCGAGGTCCTCTCGCGGTGTCGGGTAGGGCAGGTCCTGGCCGAAGGTGTGGATCCGAACCGGTCTACCCGCGAGGCGCGTGAGCTCGAGGATCGCCTCGTCGAGGGGAGTCTCCGACGCGATCAGATTCGCGCTGTACCCTCGGAACCCTGCGAACTTCGGGTCGATCCCGAGCCGCTGGACCGCCTGGAACAAGTTGCCGACGCCCCGCTCCGGCCTCGCGTCCATCTCCGCGGGGTCGAGCTCTTCCCAGGCCGTCGCCGCGAGGGATCGCGTGAAGGTCACCGAGTCGAGGGGCTCCGCGAACAGCGCGTCGAATGCACGCAGCTTGTACGGCGCCACCGGGAACCTGGGCCACCAGCCCTTGGGCTCCCACCCCAGATCCGCCCGCTGCATGCCTACGAGCTCCAACGCCTCGTCCAGGGCGTCATCCTGTTGCGAGGAGACCAGGGAGGCACACAGAGCCAGCACGACAACGATCGCCGCCGCCTTCGCCTTCATTTCATTCTCCTTCGAGGGACCACTCGACCGCCCGGCGCGCGTGGATCGCCGTGGTGTCGAAGACCGGGATCGGTGAATCGGCAGGGCCGATGAGCAGTGGGATCTCGGTGCAACCGAGGACCACCGCCTCGGCCCCCCGGGCGGCCAGCCCCTCGATGATCTTGACGTACCCGGCGCGCGAGTCGTCCCGAACCTTGCCGGCGCACAGCTCTTCGAAGATCACCCGGTGAATCGTCTCGCGCTCGTTGTTGTCCGGGGTCAGGACCTCGATGCCGTGCCGCTCGACGAGCCGGCCACGGTAGAAATCCTCCTCCATCGTGAACTTCGTACCGAGCAGACCGACGGTGGCGAAGCCGGCGCTCCGAATCTCGCCCGCCGTCGCATCGGCGATGTGAAGCAGGGGAATCCCGATCTCGCGCTCGATCTTCGGGACGACCTTGTGCGCGGTGTTGGCGCACAGGACGAGAAAGTCGGCGCCGGCGGCCTCGATCCGCACCGCCGCGTCGGCCAGCAGGCGAGCGATCCCGTCCCAGTCGTCTACGCGCTGCATCCGGTCGATCTGCGCGAAGTCGAGGCTGTACAGGGCGAGCTCGGCGGAGCTCAACGGGCCCAGCCGCTCGCGGACGGTCTCGTTGATGATCCGGTAGTAGATCGTCGTGGATTCCCAGCTCATTCCCCCGAGCAGGCCGATCGTCTTCAAGGACTCTCCTCGACGCGCACCCACCAGGCGCGACCGCGCGCTCGCATCTTACTGCGAGGAGTCTCTCGCCGACTCGCCAAAAAAAGAAGGCCGGGCGACGCGCCCGGCCTTCAACGAAGACGGAATCGTCGTCGATTGACTTACTTGGCGACCATGTTGACCCCGGCCGCCTCTTCCAGCATGGCCGTGGTCACCGACTTCGGCCTCTCGATCGGATAGCCGAGGGCCCGGTCCCAGGTGATGTTCGCCAGGGTGCCGATGGCGCGCCCGATGCCGAACAGCACGGTATAGAACGCGTACTCCTTGACGCCGTAGTACCACTGGATTACACCGGACTGGGCGTCGACGTTGGGCCACGGGTTCTTGGCCTTGCCGTGCTCCATCAGAACGCCCGGAGCCACCTGGTAGATCATGTTGATGACCTTGAACAGCGGGTAGTCCGGCAGGTTCTTCTGGCAGAACTCCATCTGGGAGACGTAACGCGGATCGGTCTTGCGCAGCACCGCGTGGCCGTAACCCGGAATCACCTGGCCGCTCTTCAGCGTGCTCCACAGCGCGTCCTTGATGACCTGTTCCGTGGGCTCCTTGCCGCCCAGCTTCTCCATGAAGGCCTGGGTCCAGCGGAGCACGTTCTCGTTGGCCAGCCCGTGCAGCGGTCCGGCCAGCCCGTTGATCCCCGCCGACAGGGCGTAATAGGGGTCGGACAGGGCCGAGGCCACCAGGTGAACGGTGTGGGCCGAGACATTCCCCGACTCGTGGTCGGAGTGGAGGATGAAGTACATCCGGGCGACGTCGTCGTAGGGGGCGTCGACCCCCATCATCTTGGCGAAGTTGCCGCCGAGGTCGAGGCTGCTGTCCGGATGAGGGTGCGTGTCGCCCCGGAACTTCATCCGATAGATGTAAGCACCGATCCGGGGGAGCTTCGCCAGGAGGTTGGCGGCGTCCTCGTAGGTCGGGTCCCAGTAGTCCATCTTGCTCATGCCTTCGATGTACGTCTTCGCGAAGATCGACTCGCGCTGCATCGAGAGGATGGCGGCCGAGAACATCGTCATCGGATGCGAGTCACGCGGCATGGTGCGCAGGAGGTCGATGACGTACTGCGGCACCGCGGCGCGAGTCTTGAAGTCCGCAATGACCTCTTCCGCCTGCTCGGCCGTGGGCACGTCGCCCGTCAGGATGAAGTACCAGAACGACTCCACCGAGGGGTACTCACTGCCCGGATACTTGGGCAGCGCGGCGAAGGTCTCCGGGATCGTCTTCCCACGGAAGCGGATGCCTTCCATGGGATCGAGGTAGGAGGTGTCGGTCACCAGGCAGCGAACGCCGCGCGCACCTCCGATGGCCTGGGCGATGGTGACCTCGCCCAATTTCGTATCCCCGTGTTCCTTGAGGAGCTTCGCCGTCCGGGGGCGATGTTCCTCGATCTTACGGGCCAGCGTTTCCTTTAGCGTGGACATGAGCTCTCTCCTCTTGCCATGAATCCATTCATTGTCAATGTCAATACCCTAGACGGCGGCCTCGACGAGCTGCTCCGGGCTCACGATCGCGCCGTAGGCCTCCTTCAGCCCGAGGAGCCCCTTGTTCCATTCGTCGTAGACCTCGAACAGCTTCCCGGGGAGACCCTTTTCTTCGCCGAACGCCTTGCGCTGGAGCTCGATGCGGTCGAGGATCTTGTCGACGTAAATCGAGAACTGCTTGTCGTACAGCGCGCGCGGATATTTCTTGCCGATGATCGACGAGAACAGCTTCTCGAGATCCTCGTATTTCGGGATGAACCCGACCGGTGTCTCGATGGCATCGACGTCGCCGTTGGCGAATTTGGCGAGCCAGGTCAGCCAGACCTTGACGTCGCGCTTTTCCCCGAGCAGCTTCTTGCCCTCGCCGCCCCGGGCCTCCTCGGTCAGGAAGTAGTTGAGGCCCGCGAGGATCGGACGTCCGGCATCGCTGAACTTCGGGCTATTGAAGAAATCGAACTGGGTCTTCATGTAGTCGGCCAGGGGGCCGGGAATGAACGGGGCATTGGCCCATGGCTGGCGCTTGACGCCCGTGGCACCCACCTCGGTGGCGGTGGCCGCGGAGACGATCGACGCGCCGATGACCACGCCGTGGTCGGGGGTCTTGCCGACCCACACCGGCGGCATGGTGTCGGCGTCGCGGCCGCTGTAGGTGATCACCTTGGTCGGCACGCCGTCGGGCGAGTCGCCGAACGCCTTGTTGTAGTTGGCGATCGCCTCGCAACGCAGGGTGCAGCGGGCGTTCGGGTGCGAGATCGGGATCTCGTTGCCGTCGGCGTTCTTCTTGCCCTTGAACCAGTCGCCCTGGAAGTTGAAGCCCTTGTCGGGGTGCTCCTCGCCGTTGCCGGTCCAGTGCGGGACCTTCTTGTCGTCGACCAGGACGTTCGACCAGATGACCTCGGTGCCGGGCTCGCGCAGGCACTTCATCAGGTGCGGGTCGCCCTCGCGATTGACGTCGGCCACGATCCCGAAGATGCCGTTTTCGGGGTTGATGGCCCGCATGGTGCCGTCGTCGGCGATCCACATCTGGGCCAGGTCGTCACCCACGAAGTCGGTGCCCGCCATGGCGGTCGTCGTCTTGCCGCAACCACTGGGAGCGGCGCCTGCGAACCAGGTCAGGCGGCCGTTGTCTTCCTTGATGCCGGTGATGAACATGTGCTCGGACAGCTCCTCGCCACCGCCGTAGTAGTTGGCGAGATCGACGGCGAAGCGGTGGTTGCCCTTCTTGAGCAGCAGCGTGTTGCCGGCGTAGGTACAGAACATGGCAAAGGTCGTGAGCCAGCTGCGATCCATGAAGACCCGCGCGTTGGGCAGATCCTCGGGCCGGTTGAGGCCCTCACCGTGCACGTTGGTCAGGAACCGCCCGGACCGTTGGACCTGCTCGTCGAAGCGGTCGTAGACGTGGCGGTAGAGGATGTCGCCGCTGTGCATGACGTAGGTCGAGGAGGTGATCTCGAGGGCCGGAAGGGCGAGCTTCGCGCCGGCGGGGCCGCGGGAGAAGAAGCCGACCAGCATCGTCTTGCCTTTCATGATGCCGCCCATGTGCTTCTTGACGTAGGCCAGGGCCTCGTCGCGCGGGCTCTTCTTGGCCAGGACGCTGGTGTCCTCACCGTCGTTGACGATGTAGAAGGTGCGGTCCACGATCCGTCCCTGCTCTTCGGGAAGATCGTAGTGGATCGTGTGATCCTGCATCGCGAGCGGGGCCTCCTCGCCCTTGTCGAGGCTCATCTGCCGGGTCTTCGCCTTGTCGGCCTTCGAGCCCGTGCTGATCCACACCGAGTCGGGCTGACAGAGCGCGATGGCGTTCGCGATCTTCAGCAGCGCGTCCTCGGTCTTGATCTTGTCGAGCTTGGCGAGGCTCTCCTTGTCGAGCTTCTCCGAGAAGATCTTTCTGGCCTCGTCGATGGACCGGATGCCCCCCACCTCGGAGAGGATATCGACGCCTTCGTTCAGCTTGAGCACTGCAACCTCCTTTGTGGCGCGTTGGTCTCCCCGACTCGACGGGGGAGCTGCTCGCTCTGATTCCTTAACAACCCGTGGCACCGATCACTTTCCCCTCCCGGGGGCGGCTCACCGGATGCTGCCCCTCGGTGCGGCTTTTTGAGCCAGCAGGGAGCGTCCCGGTACACGGTGTCAGGACTGCACTTTAGAACTCCCGCGGGCCTCCGTGCCATGCACAAAAAAGAGGCACGAAGTCCTTCTCTATCAAGGGCCTCAGGAGCGGCGTGGTGCCCGGGCCACTGCCCGGCCGGGGCCGACGTGGCGGGGCCCGCCGCTCGCGGATGGGGACTACTTCAGGGCCAGGTCCCGATGGTAACAGAAGTGGTGCAGGGGGCCGACAAAACACCACCAGGACAGGGCCGCCAGGACGGCGAGGACCGGAAGCAAGCCCCCCACCAAGACTCCCGGGGCCATCATGGCGGCCATCACGGCTCCGATCAGGATCGCGGTCTGGGGGATCTGCGGCTTCCTCGGGAACCCGATCTGGCAGGCGTACAGCAGGGGGAGGATGAGCAGGGGGGAGAGGATCGGCTCCGGATCCATGGGGAGATAGGCGAACGTTCTCCCGGACAGGGTGACCTCGGGCAGCAGGACGCCGATCGCAAGGGAGACGGCGTAGAGGGCCACGCTGACGAGCAGGGCGAAGACGGCACCGCGGACCCCGATGACGAGGCAGGTCTTGTACTTCTCCCGACGCCCCGCGGGGACGAGCAGCGTGGAGTACAGCGGGATTGCCACCATGATGCCCAGGATCGAAGGGAGCATGTAGAGAAGGTTCGCCCTCGAGAACCCCTCGAACCTCCCGGACGTCGTGACGAAACCCAGGCCGGCGACGAGGGCCACGACGCCGAGGGTGGTGAGAAGAACGAGTGTGGGCGAGAGCGGCAAGGTCGATCCGAAGAGGACGTAGCGTGATCCCACCGTGTGCCGCCTCCCGGAGTAGGCGGGCAGCCGGCTCATCCTGGCCAGAAACCGACGCTCGATCCAGCCCCACAACGATCTCGACTGCCGGTTCAGCTTCCTGATTCTGCGCTCCCGGTTGTAGCGTTCCATGGTGGGGCGGTTCCAGAAGTACTGCACCGGCATGAACGTCGATCCGCACTCCGTCCTGGCCAGGCGGCGGCTTCCCAGTCGGTAGGCGACCAGCAACGCGAGCGGCAGCAGTACGACCCCATTCTCCAGGGGGTGAAAGAGGGCGAGATCTTCGATCGCCACGCGCACCCCGACGAACACGCTCCGGAAGAGCCCCAGGAACAGAACGGGGACACCCCAGAAGGCCGCCGCGTTGCTTATCAGGAAGACGGCGGAGGCGGACAGGAGGTAGACCGTCATCGCGAGACAGGCGACCGAGACCATTCCGGCGGCGGTTGCCACCCCGTCCAGCCCGGGATAGCCGAGCACGATGAGCGACAGAAGCAGGCCCTGCGCCACGCCCACACCGAAGATCACGGAACGGACCTTCCGCTGGTGGCGGGGCAGGCAGAAGGTCAGCGGTTTGCCCAGCGTCTCCTTCATCATCGACGCGGTCACCATGCCGGCCCAGAACGAGACGACCACGAACTTCATGAACTCGCCCTGTCCCGCGACAGGCTCGCCCAGCGGTTCCACGACCCCGACGATGATGAAGACCAGGCCGATCACGTGCCAGAACCACAGCGTGGGGCATTGGTAGAACGTCTTCAGGTTGGCCGCCAGCGCTCTCATGGCTCCAGCTCCGCTTCCTCCGACCGGTTCCCCTCGATGATCAGGCGGTAGATCTCCTCGAAGGAAAGCGGGAGAAGCTCCAGCGTGCAGCGCATGCTATCGGCGGCGGTTTCCATGTCGCTACGGTTGAGGGCTCTCAGGGTGAGCAGGGCCTCGGCGCCGGACCGCTCGCAGGCCAGGAGCCCTTCAAAGGGCAGGGTCTCAGGCAGAGGGCCGTTCAGGGACGTCAGGCGCACCTTGCTGAACTCTTCCCGTAGCTCGTCGAACCCGGCATCCCGGAGGATCGTCCCCCGATCGAGGATCAGGACGTGGTCGATGATCTTCTCGATGTCGCTGAGGATGTGGGACGAGATCAGGATGGTGCGGCCGGCGTCCTGGATGATGTCGAGCAGCAGGTCGAGAAAGCGCTGCCGGGCGATCGGGTCGAGAGCCGCCGCCGGCTCGTCCAGGATCAACAGCTCCGGCTCGAAGCCGATGGCCAGGAGGATCGCCAGCTTCTGCCGCTCGCCGGGAGAGAGCACGCCGACCCGCCGGTGGCCGTCCACCTCGAAGCGCGAGCGGTATCGTTCCTCGAGCTCGCCGTTCCAGCCCGGGTAGTAGGCCGCCACGTAGCGAACCATCTGGTCGACGGTCATCCAGTCGACCAGCTCGCCCTCCTGGTGGACGTAGCCGATACGGGCCAGGTCCTCCGGGCGCAGCTTGCCTGCCTCCTGGCCGAAGGTGGTGCAGCTGCCCCCGTCGGGGAGGTAGAGCCCGACCGCGGTCCGCAGGAGCGTGCTCTTGCCGCCGCCGTTGGCACCCACCAGGCCCACGATCCGGCCGGGGTGGATCGTGAGATTGACGCCCTTCAGCGCCTGCACCTGGTCGAAGCTCTTGGAGAGGTTCTCGACCCGGATGATCGGTTCAATGTTGCTCATCGCGTTCCCGTCCTTTCCCCGAAGAATCCAGCTGCCGGAGGTGCTCCGAGAACAGCCGCGCCGCTTCGTCCTCGGGAATCCCCATCTGTACCGCCAGGGTGGCGGCCTTCCCGAACGCCTCCCGGAGCATCTTCTGCTGCAGCCTCTTGCGCGAGTCGGCGCGGACCTGGCTGACGAACAGGCCGACGCCGCGCCGGCGCTCGACGAGCCCCTCCTCGACCAGAAAACCGTAGGCCTTGCTGATCGTCATCGGGTTGACCTTGAGCCGTGTGGAGAGACTCTTCACCGATTCGAGCTGCTCCCCCGCGTCGAGCTGTCCGGTCATGATCTGCCGACGGATCTGGTTCATCACCTGCCGGTAGATCGGCAGGCCGCCGTGGGGGTCGATGTCGAGCAGGAGCGTCTCCATCTCTGAGCCCTACTATATTAGTTAACTAATATAGTACGATCGCTTCGGCAGTCTGTCAAGGCCGATTCGGGGCCTGGTGCAGGAGCCGGCCTGGACAACCCGGATTAAAGGAAGTAAGATCTCCTTACCGCAAGGTTCCGCCATGATCGCCAAGCGAACCGTGAAGAACCAGATCACGCTGCCCAAGAAGATCGTCGATCACTTCCCCGACGTGGAGTACTTCGAGGTCCGCCGCGAGGGCGACCGGATCATCCTGGAGCCGTTTCGCCCGGACCGCGCCCGCGAGGTGCGCGAGAAGCTCGGTGCGCTGGGAGTGAAGGAGAGCGAGGTCGCCCGCGCCGTCGCCTGGGCCCGCAAGCAAGACGACGAGAAGTAGGTGAGGGTCGTTCTCGACACCAACGTCGTCGTGTCCGCGATCCTGTTCGAGCACGGCCGCATCACCTGGATCCGGGAGGCGTGGACGATCGGGCGCGTCCGGCCTCTCGTGGACCGGCCCTGCCTCGAAGAGTTGCTGCGGGTTCTCGCCTACCCGAAGTTCGACTTGAACGAAGACGAGATCCGCGTCCTGCTCGGGAGCTACCTTCCCCATGTCGAGACCGTGGAGGCCTCGGGACGCGTGCGGGGCTTGCCGCGTTGCAGGGACATCGACGACCGGAAGTTCCTGGAGCTCGCGACCCGAGGAAGGGCCGAGGTTCTCGTTACTGGAGACGTCGCGTTGCTCGGCCTGGCAGGTCGGGTGGTATTCGCGATCGAGCGCCCGGCCACGTTTCGCGAGCGGCTCGGCTGATCCTCTCGCCGCCGCCCTGAAAGGCCCGCTCTAGAAATCGAGCCGCAGGGCCTCGGCCAGCCAGCGCAGGTAGGGCGCGGAGCGGCGGAAGCGGTCGACGACCTCGGCGACCAGGCCGGGCGCGGTGATCTCGCGGTCCGAGAGGTTGCAGAACGCGATGTGGTCCTTGCGCTTGAGGTCCTCGATCAGCTCGTGGTCCTCGGAGTACCCGCGCGGCGGTCGCTTGAGCGACTCGCCGCCCAGTTCCCAGGCGCCGCGGAAGCGCTTGCCGTCGCGCACCCGCTTCCAGCCCTTCGGATCGTCGTCCATCGCCTCGCGCACGGCGCCCAGGCTCTTCGAATCCGGGTGCCACATCCCGCAGCCCAGGAAGCACTGTTTCGGCTCGACGTGAAAGTAGAGCCCCGGGGCGTGGACGTCCTTGCCGGCGTCGTGGCGGAACTGGATCCCGAGGTTGGTCTTGTACGGGGCCTTGTTCTTCGAGAAACGGACGTCGCGGTAGATGCGCATCATCGAGCCGCCGGCCCGCTTGTCGCTGGCGATCAGGTGCGGGGAGATCTTGTGGACGTGGCCGGCCATGATTCGGATGAACGCCAGCCCGGGCTCCCGGACCTCGTCCTCGTAGCGTTGCTGGTTGGCCTCGAACCACGCGCGGTCGTTGTTACGGTCCAGTTCCCGGAGGAACTTCAGCAGTCCGGGACCGAACGGGTTGGAGTCTTTCACTCGTGCCATGTTGCGGGATCTTCCCTGTTTCGCGGCGTCCGGTCAAGCCCGCCCGCTCACGTGTGGCCTTCGCCGGCGCACCTGCCGCTCTAGACGTCGCTTCTGGCCTACAATGCGCCGAACGGAAAAGGAGAAGGAGCTCGTCGTGAAGCGAACGCTGGTTATCGTCTCGGCCGCGATTGTCGGCCTGGGTATGGTCGTCATGGCCGGGAGTGGGAACGGCAGCGACGCGATGGACTACTGGCCGAGCTGGCGTGGGCCGCTCCACAGCGGCGTCGCTCCGAACGGCGATCCGCCGGTCGAGTGGAGCGAGACCAAGAACATCCGGTGGAAGGTCAAGCTACCGGGGCCCGGTCATTCGACGCCCGTGGTGTGGGGCGATCGGATCTACGTTCTCTCCGCCGTCGATACGGGAGCGGAGGCAGGGTCCGAACCCTCCGAGCCCGGTGGCTCATCCGGCTCACTCGATTCGCCACCGACTCTCGTGGCGATCCCGGCGAGCTTCCAGGAAGGGCAACAGCCACCCCCGGACAAGGGACAGCGGCCGGACGACAACCGCGGTCGAGGAGGCCCACCACAAAAAGCCGAGAAACCGAAGACCCCGCACCGCTTCGTGGTCAGCGCGCTCGATCGAGGGACGGGCGAGACGATATGGGAGACGGTCGTCCGCGAGGAGGTTCCCCACGAGCCCGGTCACGTCACCGCCAGCCAGGCCTCGGGCTCGCCCGTGACCGACGGCGAGCACATCTGGGCCTTCTTCGGCTCGCGCGGGCTGTACTGCCTGGACCGGGGCGGGAAAGTGAAGTGGGAGCAAGACCTCGGCGAGATGCGCACGCGCAACGAGTTCGGCGAGGGAGCGTCCCCCGTGCTGTCCGGCGACACGATTCTCATCAACTGGGACCACGAGGGCGACTCGTTCATCGCCGCGTTCGACAAGGACACCGGCGAGCAACGCTGGAAGGTCCCGCGCGATGAGCCGACGTCGTGGACCACTCCGCTGGTGATCGACGACAACGGTCGGGCCCTGGCGGTGGTCAGCGGGGCCAACCGCGTACGTGCCTACGATGTCAAAACCGGCAAGGAGGTCTGGCAATGCGGGGGTCTCGGACTCAACTGCGTCCCGACCCCGGTCGAAGCCGGCGGGACGCTGTTCGTCATGAGCGGTTGGCGCGAGGCGGCCGGCATGGCGATCCGCTACGCCGGGGCCGAGGGTGACATCACCGACGGCGACGCGGTGGCCTGGAGGATCGACCGCGGGCTGTCCTACGTTCCCTCGCCGGTGCTCTACGACGGCAAGCTCTACTTTCTGCAGCGATTCAGCGGCGTGCTGTCCTGTTACGACCTGAAGACAGGCAAGGCGGTCTACACCGAGCAGCGCCTGGACGGAATGGGGAACATCTACGCGTCGCTGGTCGGGGCGGCCGGCCGCATCTACGTTGTGGGGCGCGACGGCAAGGCGGTCGTGTTCCGGCACGGCGAGAAGTTCGAGCTGCTGGCGACGAACGAGCTGGACGACATCTTCGACGCGTCACCGGTGATCGTGGGTGGGGACCTCTATCTACGCGGGCACGAGTATCTCTACGCCGTGGCCGAGGTTGCCGCGTCAGTCGACTGAGCCCGCTCCGGCGCCCAGCCAGCGGGGCGACTCGCCGCCGCATGCCGCGAACGTCGCGCGCAGGTTGGCGAGAACCGGGGGGCGCGCCAGCACCATCCGGTGAACGTCGGGCATCGAATTTCGAAAACCCGCCTGCCCGAGCATCGAGGCCGCGGCGAGGTCGCCGCGCCCGGGAGACGTCCGTCCCTGCAGGAACCGACCCTCGCGGAGGTCCGTCACGAGCATGTCGAGGCCGCGTTCGATCTCGTCGAGGATCTCCTGCCGTCCGCGACGTCCCGAGCCGTGAAGCCGACTTCGCTTCCGCTGCCGTGGCACGAAGAAGGTCTTGACGAACAGTCGCGAGAGCGCCGGCGCTCGGCCGAACAGGGCGTCGAAAAAGCGCGCGCTACCCTCCGGATCGACCCACCGAAGGTTGAACCCGCACCAGTACAGGTGCTCGTTGATCGCGGTCTCCCACAGACGATCGTGGATGCGCTGTGTCTCGGTGGCGTCGAGCCACGGCGCGTCGAAGCGACTCTCGATCTCGTCGAGGATCCGGATCGAGTCGTGGATCCTCGTTCCGTCGATCTCGATCGCCGGAAGCCGCCCCGTCTTGCTGACCCGATCCACCTCCTTCGGGGAGCGGAGGTTGACGCGCTCGAAGTCCGCGCCCACCAGTCGAAGCGCGAGGTCGACCTTGAAGCACGGCGGTGACACCGAGCCGATGCCGTCGCCTCCCGGATACTGGTAGAGAGTGACTCCCATGGTGCGAACAGGATACTCCGCGGAGACCGCTTTCGGTTCGCGTTTGGTCCACACTGTCCGTTATGGCTTCAAGGCATCGCGTTAATGCCTAACCCCCTCCGTTTGATCGCAAATTGCCACGTTTGCGTTGCTCGCAGTCGTGATAAACAAGACCATGGGGCGCAAGTTGCAGCCCGGTCCACGAAGTAACGCGTCCGAAACTCACGGGTTTCCACGCACAAGGGAGGTGTAGACATGAAGACATCGAAACGATGGCTGATGGCGCTCGCCGCGGGTGCCGTCATGGTCGTGCTAGCGGTTCCGGTGCAGGCGCAGACGGCGTCGGCCCTGCTGCGCGAGGACGACGAGCTGCCCGGTTATCCGGGTGAGAACGTCGACTCGATCAATAACCCGGTCGTGAACCACGCCGGCGGCTTCGCCGTCACCATCAACACGTCCGGGAGCGGGACGACGCTGGGCCGGATCTGGGGTAACGCCACCGGGGGCACCGGCGACGTGATCATCACCGAAGGCCTGTACGGCGATTTTCAGCAGACGTCGTTCGAGAGCTTTCACGGTTTCAGTGATGCGGGCGTCCCGGCCTACAGCGCCATTTCTACCAATGTCGTCTCCGGCACGACCGGGCTCGACGGCGCCTGGCTCGGCACCATGCCGGTGCTCAACGAAGAAGATCCCGTTCCGACGCTCCCGGGGAACTGGTCGACCTTCAACAGCCGGGTCGCCGTCACGGGCGACGGTGTCCCCTACTGGGTCGGCGGGATCACCAAGACGCAGGGTGGCGGCACCCAGGAGAGGGTGCTGTTCTACAGCACGGGCCTCGTGCCGGTGCTCGCGGGGGGCGACACGATCGGCGGCGTGCCGGAGCCGGTCTTGAATATCGACTTCGACTACCGGTTTTCGGAGCTAGGGACGTTCTACCTCACCCCGGTGACCGTGGTCTCCAGCTCCACCAATGACGGGGTGTTGGTGGTCAACGGCGACGCGCTTTTCCTCGGCGGTAGCATCGTGCGCGAGGCTTCTCCGGTACCCGCGTCCGTCGGCGGCCTGCCCGGGGAGAACTGGGACAACTTCGACAACATGGGCATCACCGAGGCGGGAGTGGCATTCTTTACCGGCGACACCGACGCCTCGAGCAGCCAGGATGAGTTCGTCGTGGTCGCCGGGCAGATCGTTCTCCGCGAGGGCGATACCGTGAACACTCCGGGCGGCCCTGCCACCGTGAGCGGCTCGATCGAGACCGGCTACATGAACGAAAACGAGGACTGGGCCGTCGTCTGGGACGTCGATACCGTCGCCGGCAACGTCGAAGCGCTGCTCGTCAACGGCGAGGCGTTGCTGCTCGAGGGCGATGCCGTCGATCTCGACGGTGACGGCGTGCCGGAGCCGAACTCCATTCTACGCAATTTCACCGGCATCGCCTCGCTGGCCATCAGCGATCGCGACGGTGTCGGCGTCGCCTCGGTCTATTTCACCGCCGACATCGACACCGAGGGGACGTCGTCGAGCATCGACGACATCGAGGGCATGTTCCGGCTGAACGTCCAGCTCGGGGTCCCGGCCATCGAGCTTCCGCTCGACATCAAACCGCACTCATGCCCCAACTCGTTCAACACCGGAAGCCGGGGCGTGCTGCCGGTGGCCCTGGTCGGGACGATGGACTTCGACGTCACCACGGTCGACGTCTCGACGCTCCAGATCTCCCGGATGGGCGGCGGCGTAGCGCCGAACGAAGGGCCCCCGGGACCGCACTCGGTGATCGAGGACGTCGCCACGCCGTTCGAGGGCGAGACCTGCGAGTGCGACGATCTCGGAGGCGACATGGTTCCGGACCTGATGATGTTCTTCCAGTCCGAGCTGCTCACCCCGGCGCTGGGCCTCGGTCAGGCTCCGGGCGGCTCGATGGTCGAGCTGACCGTTACCGGAATGCTGCTGGACGGCACCCCGTTCTTCGCGACCGACTGCGTCAGGGTCGTGCCGCCCGACAACACCCACAACACCAGCGGCAAGGAAGACGAGAGCAGTCAGGTCATCAACGTGATCGAGCCTGAGGCGATCACTCCGCTCTCCCGGTCCTTCCGCTGATCCGACCGTCGCAGCGCCCCGGCCGCAACAACGCGGCCGGGGCGCCCTCCGAATAGGATGGGGCGGTCCGGAGTACCCTGTACCCCTGCAGAAAACGGCCGACCCCCGAGGAGGCGACGATGGAGACCGTGGAACGTTACCTGCAAGTCTTCGAGGACCTCAAGCGCAAGAAGCGCTGGTCGACCGACACGAACGTCCTTCGCTTCGCCGCGCTTACCCTGGCCGCGTCCGAGATCGACGATCCGGGAGGCCGGCTCGAGACCGCCGCCGACGAGCTTCGTCGCCGGTCGGGCGCTTTCGGGAAGCTCAACTCCCCGATTCGCTACGTCGTTGCCGCGATGATCCTTCGAAAAGGGCTTCGCCCCGGGGCGGTATACGACAAGGTCGGGGAGGTCCAGGGCGAGTTCCGGGAGCGGAAGTATCGCCGGGGGGGCGCCGCCGAAGTGCTGGCCGCGTTGCTGTTGGTCCTTCAGAACGGCGGCCGCCGACCGCGCAAGATCACCCTCGACCGTGTCGGTGCCATCCTCGAGCGCTGGAAGCGCGACCACCGGTTCCTGACCGGCGCCGACGACTACCCCATGGCCGCGCTTCATGCCTCGCGCGACGAGGACGTCGAGAGCGTCGGGGTGCGGGTCGAGGGGATCTACCGTTCGCTACGCCGCAAGAAGTTTTCGATGGGCAACGCGCTCCAGCTCTCGTCTCATATCCTGGCGCTGGGGACCTGGGACGAGGAAGGCGCGGCGCGGCGCTTCACCGCGATTCGAGACGCGTTCAAGACTCGCAAGCGGCGAATCTGGGAAAGCCAGTACGACGAGGTCGCCCTGCTCTCGCTGACCGAGGGAGCTCCCGTGGCGATCGCCCGCCGTGTGCTCTCGGATGTCGAGAAGCTGCGCTCGATGAAGCCGCGACCCCAGCCCTCGATCGCGTTCTCACTGGCCGCGGGGATCGCCCTCTCCCGTGAGGTCGCGCGACACGGCAAGGTGGCGGTGTCGCCCGGCGCGGCCGCCCTGACGGCGGCCAAGGCCATGCTCGACGCCCAGGCCGCGGCCATGGCAGCCGTCATGGGCTCCGTCGTGGTGACCACCGCCGCCACATCGGGCGCCCATTAAAACTGGGGACAGCTACCCTATTTCCGGGTTTTCCGGTTTACGCGCCGGGCACGGACTGCCGATCTTCACTATCGGGACCGTTCGGAACCTGGAAAACCTGGAAATGAGTGTACTGTCCCCAGTTTTCTAATCGATCAGCGGGAAGAGCGACGCCAGCAGCTTCTCGGTGTGGCCGTTCCAACACGCCCAGCCGTAGCCCTCGGGTACCTCGCCTCCCGCGGGGCGGTAGCCGGCCTCGCGAAGCTCGGTCCAGAGCTTGCGGTTCTCGACCGCCAGATCCCATGCCTCGTGGGGTGAGCGCAGGTGGTAGGTGCCCCAGTCGAGGTAGATCACCAGCGGTTGATCGCTGGCGCCGCGGGCCAGCTCTTCCTCGAACTCCTCGGCTCCCATCGTGGCCGACTGGCCCCCCACGCGCCTGAAGAGCTCCGGGTGCTTGAACGCGAGGTACAGCGCGATGTTGGCGCCCCTTCCCGCGCCCACGACGCCGCGCGCCATCGGGTCGTCGATCGTCGGGAATCGCGCGTCGACCGCCGGCACGAGCTCGTTGACGACCATCTCCGAGTACGACTCCATGTCGTTGAGGTCCTTGCGCGGGTCCTCCTCGTCCGGGATGACGAACACGGCGATCAGCGGTGCAACCGAGGTGCCGCTCAGATGATCGAGGGCATTCTTCATGCGACCGTCTTCCAGGGCCTCCTTGCCGTTGTGGACGTAGATCACCGGGTATCGGAGATCGACGTCGGGGTCGTACCCGGCCGGGAGGTAGACCTCGGCGGTGCGCTTCTGGCCCTCGCGCGCCTCGCTCTCCCACTCCAGAGACTCCAGGCGGCCTTGCCGCGACGCATCGGCCTCGTCCAGGAAGTCCGGCTCTTGCCACGCCGGCATCGCAAGCCACGACACCTCGCCGAACAGCCCCTTGCCCTCGCTCGGGTTGTTCGGGTCGGCCACCGGCTCGTCGAAGTCGACGATGAAGCCGTAGGTCACGGCGGCGTCGGGTTCGAGCTGCGTCGTGTAGTAGAAGAGGTCGGTGCCGTCGAGGCGGGTCATCGGATCCTCGCGGCGAAAGCCGACCATGTCGCCCACGATCCCCACGTCCTCGGCCTCGCCGCGGTAGACGAAGTGCACGACGCCGGTGTCCTCGACGATCGGGAACGTATCCTGCCGTGACAGGAAGGCGTCGACGACCGCGGTCTTGTCCGCCGAGGCCTCGGCTTCGGCCAGGAACCGGTCGAACGCGGTCGTCATCGCCGTCGTCGCCGAGCTCGCCGCGGCCTGCTCCCCGCCAGGGTGGATCCTCGCGAGCTGCGCCATGCTCCTGGCGTACAGGTGACCGTCGGCGTAGGCCACCTCGGACCACGAGTGCTCCTCGAACAGGTCGAGCCGCGCCAGCTCCTTGTACCCCTCGGGCGACGCCTTGGCGACGTGCAACGAGCCGGGCTTCGTGATGATCACCAGATCGTCGCCGACCAGCGTCGGGAAGCCGTCACCCGGTTCCCGCGAGCGCCACGCGATGTCGCCGGTGGCGGCGTCGAGGCAGACGAAGATGCGATTCGACATGCCGTAGATGTACCCGTCGTGGTAGACCGGCACGACGTACGACTGCTTGATGCCGTTGCCCGACCACAGCTCGGAGATCTCGTACTCGTCGCCCTTCCGGGTCACGGAGAGCATCACCGACGAGTCGATCTTGTTCATCAGGAAGACGCGCCCCTCGCCGGCCGGCACCGGGACGATGGCTAAACCGCCCATCGCCCGCTCGTCGCCGCCGTGCTCGTAGCTCCACAGGACCTCGCCGGACTTGGCGTCGATGCCATAGATGTTGTTCTGGCCGGCGGCGAGCACCTGCCGTCGTCCGTCGAGGGTGGCCACGATCGGAGAGTGGTACTCGATCTTGTCGTCGCCGACGATCCACAGCAGCTTGCCGTCGTCGGGGTCGAGGCCGGCGATCGCTTTCCCTTCTTTGGCGCCGATCTCGACCACCAGCACGCCGTCGGCCATCAACGGAGAGGTCGTGAAGCCGTAGTACGGCTTCGTCGAGCCGAGGTCGTCCACCAGGTGGGTCGCCCAGACCTCTTTGCCGGTCGTGGCGTTCACCGCGAACAACCGGCCCCAGGCGCTCAGCCCGAAGACGCGACCCCCCGCCATCAGCGGCGTCGAGATCGGGCCATCGTGGGACCCGTCGTGACCCTTGTGGACCTCTCCGACGCGATAGCGCCATGCCACGTCGCCCGTTTCGGTCTCGAAGGCGGCGAGGATGTCCGAGCTTTCCTCTGCGAACATCGTGACCACGCGGCCGTCGCCCACGGCGACCGCGGAGTAGCCGGAGCCCAGCCTGCGCTTCCAGTCCAGCTGCAACGTCGACTTCTTGCCGTCGAACAGCTTGGCGTCCGGCACCGTGCCGTCGGAATTCGGTCCGCGGAAGCCGGGCCATCCCGGGTCGGCGTGAGCGCCGATTCCACCGGCCGCGACGGCCAGGCCCAGAGCCACGAGTACAACGATCCCCTCGAGTCGACGATGCATGTTGATCCTCCCGATCCCCCAAACGCGAACAAACCCAATCGTGGCACATTCTTGCACGATCCGACCGTCCGCGCCCCTCCCCGGCAGCCCGGTCGCGACCCGGCAATTCGTGTAGACTGCCGCTCGGACGCACATGGGGGTTTGAAGATGAAAAACGCAACAGTGATCGCCGCGATCTTTGCCGTCGTCTTGATGGGTGGGGCTTGCGCTCCGGCTCCGGAAGAAACGCCGATGATGCCGGTCAAAGAGGCCGCGTCGAAGATGGTCGTGGACTGGGACAACGCGATGAGAACGGGCGAGGTGGACGGGGCCGTCGCGCTCTACGTCCCCGACAACCCGGCCATCATGCCGCCGGATGTGCCGGGGCAATCGGGTCCGGAAGGGCTGGCGGCTCACTTCACGACGATGCTCGAGAATGGCGGTCTCGAGGTGACCAACCGGGAGTTCGGCGTTCTCGAAGGCGGCAGTCTGGTGGCCGTCCAGGGGGCCTACACGCTGACCTTGCCCGTGGGCGGTGACGAGTACCGCGACGAGACCGGCAAGTGGATCTGCATCGGGAAACGCAGGGAAGACGGCTCGCTGGCCATCGTGCGTAACATCTGGAATCGTGATGCCCCGCCGCCCGGCGCGGCTCCCGTGCCCGGGTTCGAAGGATCCGGCCCGGAAGCCGCAGCGGACGCGCCCTGTCTCCAGAGCCCGACCGAGGTCGACGACGCCTTCGTCAGCAACTGGATCGCGGGCAACGCGGCGGTGCTGGTCGCCAACCACACCGAGCGCGGCTCCCGCATGCCTCCCGGCCAGCCCTCGGTTGACGGTCGCGACCGGGTCGCCGCCTACCTGCAATCCGAGATCGACAGGTATTCTCAGCGCGAGCTCGAGCTGATGGACCGGGGCGAGGAGGTCGACGGCGACCTCGGCTATGCCTGGGGCCGTTACCACATCGCCTACAAGCTCGCGAAGGGTGGCCGCGCGATCGACAACGACGGCAAGTATGTCACCGTCTCGCAAAAGGGCGAGGACGGCTGCTGGCGCAACGTGTGGGTCCTCTGGAACAGCGACTCTCCCTGGCCGAAGAAGCGTTAGTTACGACCGTGAGGGGGCGCAGGCACCGGCTGGCGCCCCCCGGGTCGTTTCCCCCTGTCGCGAGTGGCTCGGCCGCGCGACAGCGCAGCCTCCCGACGGAGTGGCCCTTGAACCCGCAGGGCCGCGATTCGTAACTACAGTGCTAGACTTCGGCAATTCCAACGGGAGGTCGCCGGCATGAATCGCGCCATCACGGGCTCGCTCCTCGCACTTTGCATCGTCGTTTCGTTCTTCCTGCCGGCCGCCGCGGAGGACTCACCCAGGCTTGCCGACGACCCGCGCGTCACCGACGCGGTCCGGGCGTGGGAGGAGTGGGTCGAGTACCAGGCCGCGGTCAATGCCATTCCCGGTGTTTCGGTCGGCATCGTTCACGACCAGGAGCTGATCTCGACCAACGCCTTCGGCTTCGCCAACCCCGAAGCGGGCATGGCGGCCACGCCCGAGACCCTTTACAGCATCTGCTCGATCTCCAAGCTTTTCACCAGCATCGCCGTGATGCAGCAGCGCGACGCGGGCAAGCTACGCCTCGACGATCCGGTGTCGGAGTACCTTCCGTGGTTTGACATCGAGGACGTTCACCCCGACGACGGGCCGATTACCGTTCGTGGACTTCTCACGCACTCGGCCGGCCTCCCGCGCGAGTCGGACTACCCGTACTGGACCGCCGAGGACTATCCGTTCCCGACCCATGACCAGATCGTCGGACGTCTCGAGGAGCAGGAAACGCTCTACCCGTCGTCGCGCTTCTACCAGTACTCGAACCTCGGCCTGTCCCTCGCCGGCGAGATCGTGGCTACCACCTCCGAACAGGCGTTCGGCGACTACGTCCGTGACAACATCCTCGAGCCGCTGGGCATGAAGGACACGTTCACGGAGGTTCCGAAGGAGTTGCGCGGGGGTCGCCTCGCCATCGGCTACAGCGCCCGCGGACGCGACGGGACCCGGGAGGTGGTCGCACCCTTCCAGGCCCGGGGGATCGCTCCCGCGGCGGGTTTCGCCTCGAACGTCGAGGACCTGGCACGGTTCGGGATGTGGCAGTTCCGACTGCTTTCCGAGGGCGGGAGCGAGGTGCTGCGGGCGTCGACGCTTCGGGAGATGCAGCGGGTCCAGTGGGTCGATCCGGACTGGAAGACGACCTGGGGTCTCGGCTTCGCGGTGACCCGACCCGGGGAGCGCACCTTCGTCAGCCATGGCGGGGGCTGTCCCGGGTACTACACGCACTTCCGTGCCGAGCCCGCGTCGAAGATCGCCGCCATCGTGCTGACCAACGCCATCGGCTCCGAGGTCGGTTCCTACACCGCGGCGGCGTTCGACCTGGTTGCCCCGGCGATCGAGCGGGCCCTGAAGGACCCCGACGGCGCGCCGGAGCGCGACCCCGCGCTCGATCGCTACACCGGGATCTATACCTCGATCTGGGGCCAGGTCGCCGTCATTCGCTGGGACGACAGCCTGGCCATGCTATGGCTCAGGACCCGCGACCCGGCCGAGTCTCTCAACAAGCTGAAGAAGACCGGCGAGCACACCTTCCGAAGGATCCGCGAGGACGACGAGGAAGTGCTCGGCGAGGAGTACGTCTTCGAGGTCGCCGAAGACGGTACCGTCACCCAGGTGACCTGGCACAGCAACCCCTACAAGAAAACTGGGGACAGTACACCTATTTCGCGACCGGAGTTGCCTCAACCACTCCCCTACCCGAAATAGGTGTACTGTCCCCAGTTTTCAGAGCCCCCGGGTCCACTCGGGTCTCAGGGGGATCTCGCCGCTGAGAGCGGCGTCCAGCATCGATACCAGCCGGTCGCGGTCCCGGGGTAGGCGGCCTGCCAGCGGAAGGTAGTTCGATGCGTGGTTGGTGCGGAAGATCGCGTCGGTGGGCGTGGTCTCGGCGATGAACGTCCTGGCCTCGCGCAGCAGGCCTTCGACACCGGGCATCTCGAATCGTCCGCTCTCCTCGAGCTTCGCGATCGGCATGCCGGGGATCACCGTCAGTGTCAGCAGCGAGACGAAACGCGGGTCCATCTCCGTGGTCAACCGCGCCGACGCCCGCGCGTGATCGTCGCTATGCTCGACCCCGCCGACGCCCAGCAGGAAGATCGTCGACAGCTTCATCCCCGCCTCGTGGGCGCGGCGCGCGGCCTCGACGTGGTCCTTGAAGTCGGCACCCTTGGCGATGCGCTTGAGCGTCGCGTCGTCGCCGGACTCGGGGCCGATGTAGAGAAGCTTCAAGCCGAGCTCACGCAGGCGTCGCAGCTCGTCGACCGACTTCTCGAGGAGGTTCATGGCGGTGGCATAGGCGCTCACTCGCCTGAGGCGGGGAAAGGTGGTCCGGCAGGCTTCGAGGATCGGTTCCCAGGTGTCGAGGTCCATCACCAGGGCGTCCCCGTCGGCCACGAAGACCTTGTCGACCCGCGGGCCGAAGCTCTCGCCCGCCACGCGAATGTCCTCGAGCGTGTCGTCGAGATCCCGCACGCGGAACTTCTTCTCGTGGTACATGGCGCAGTAGGTGCACACGTTCCACGAGCACCCGATCGTGGCCTGCACGATGTAAGACTCCGCCTCGCTCGGCGGCCGGTAGAGCGTCCCCTCGTATCGCATCGTCGATCATTCTAGCCGGAAGCGCGATCGGTCAGCCGTTTCGCCACAGCACCCAGGCCCACCCTCCGACGAGGGCGGCGATCGCGAGGATGCGAGCCGAGGTACGCTCGCGGGGCGAGAGAGCGACGCGCCACGTCTGACGGAACGCGAAGCTCGCGGCCGATAGCACGGCCCACACGGCGACGGCCGTCAGGATGAGAAAGACGAGAGGGTTCCACGCGAGGGCGCCGAGAAGGTCGCCGGCCAGCAGCGCCTCGATCAAGCGGGTCGTACCGCAGGTCGGGCAGGGGACCCCGGTCCACTCCCGGAGGAGGCAGACCGGGCGTGGGAGTCCGAGGCGCAGCCACACCGCCGTCAAGGTGCCACCGACGGCGAGCGCGCCTCCGACCAGCGCGCCGACCGGCAGGCCGGCTCGTTCGCGGCCACGGCGCTCGAGCTTCATCGCCCGAGCCCGGCAGTCGTCGTGCGGTTCGACATCACCTGAACGTACACGGACCCATCCTCTCCATTCCCGGCCACTCTACCCGGACGGTCGAGGCAACGAGACATTGTCAGCGACTTTCGTCTCTTTCCGTGGTCCCCTTTTGGATCAACAATTCTCTCTCCCGACGTGTAGGTAGAATCAAGAGCCCGGGCCGGAGCGACCGCGCAGTCCGAGTCCGTGCCCTGGTAGGAAGATGGCGTTGAACCACCACACCGAGCGATATCGAACGGCAAGGGTCTCGGTCATCGATCCGCTGTCCCGGGCGATCGACTGGGCGCGGGACGTTCTGTTCCGCCCGTTCGACATCGAGAAGTGGATCGTCCTGGGGTTCTGCGCCTGGCTCGCGATGCTCGGAGAGCACGGCGGCGGGAGTTACAACTGGAGCCATGGCGACAGCGACTTCGAGGACATCGAACGCGGCGTGCACCACGCCTGGGAGTGGGTGCTCGCAAACCTGATCCCGATCGTGCTCATCGGGAGCGTCGTCTTGCTCGTGCTGGTCGCCTTCTGGCTGGTGTGCCGCTGGCTGTCGAGCCGCGGCAAGTTCATGTTTCTCGACGGGGTCGTGCACAACCGCGCCGCGGTGGTCGAGCCGTGGGGTCGATTCCGCGCACCGGCCAACTCCCTGTTCGGGCTCCGGATCGTGCTGGACCTCATCGGCATGGTCATCATCCTCGGCCTGCTGGCCGGCATGCTCGTATCCCTGTTGGTGTTCGTCGGGTCCGAAACCACCGTGCCCCTGCTCGTCATGGCCCTGGTCTTCGGCGTGCTGTGCATCCTGTTCGCCGCCATCGTCTTCGCCGTGATCGAGCTCGTGATCGTCGACTTCCTCGTCCCGATGATGTACCTGCGCAGCTGCGGAGTCGGCCAGGCCTGGCGAGAGCTCGGTCCGCTGATCGGCGCCCGACCCGGCGCCTTTGTGCTCTACATCCTGGTCAAGTTCGTCGTCTCCATCATCGTGGTGATCCTAGTCCTCCTCACGTGCTGCGTGACCTGCTGCTGCGTCATGATCCCGTACGTCGGCACGGTGATCCTGCTCCCCCTGTGGGTCTTCCTGCGTGTCTGGCCCGTCTACTTCCTCGGCCAGTTCGGCCCCGAGTACGCCCGCTTCGCAACTTTGGGCCCTGCAGAGGAAACAGTCCCGACGCCCGATCCGATGCCGACGGAGTAAAACGTCGAGCTCCCCCAAGCCCGGAACGAGATCCCGCTGCACTTCGAGCGGGGCCGTCGAGAGGACACCCCCCTTCCCAGCGGTCCTTTGAAACCGACGGTCCGGGTCGTCACACTTCAAGCGTTCGCATGCCCACCGCCAGGACACGGCGCGGCCCGTACCGCCCGGCGGTTTCAGCGGTCGCAGGGAAGGGGGGTGTCCTCTCGACGGCCCCGCCCCGCCCTAAACATGCAAGATCCGGGAAAGTTGTGATTCAATACCCGCACAGGCACGGAACCGCTGAAGAGAGATGCCAGCGAGAAGGGGCAGAGCATGGATCGTCTGGAAAAGATCAGCAACGGTTTCATCGAGGCAAAGATCCTGCTCGCCGCCGCCGAGCTGAAACTCTTCGACGGCCTGGTAGGCGAGGGCAAGACGGCGCGAAGCGTGGCGCGCGCGATCGGCGGCCGCGCACACGGCGTGGAGATCCTCCTCGACGCCCTGGTCGCGATGGAGATCCTGGACAAGTGCGGCGACGCCTACCGGCTTCGCGACGAGTACGTCGAGCATCTCACCGAGGGCTCCCCGACCCACTACCCGTCCCTGCTGAGGCACCGAAACCGGATGCTACGCCACTGGGCATGGCTCGAGGACCGCATCACCGGCACCGATTCGCCCAAGGGCTATCGCTCGGTGCTCGAGGACGAGGGTGCCAACGAGGACTTCATCCGCGCGATGTACGCGGTCGGACACGCACGGGCGAAGAGCGTGGCCGAGCGCGTCGACCTCGAGGGCGCGCGGACGCTGGCCGACATCGGGGGCGGCCCCGGGCACTACCTGGAGGCGCTCGCGAGCCGCTCGCCGGAGCTCGAGCTGTGGCTGATCGACCTTCCCCTGAGCCTGTCGGTGGCCCGGCGCCTGCTGGCGTCGTCGCTGGTCCGTGACCGCATCCACACGGTCGCCTGGAACGTCTACGACGAGTCGCCGCCCCCCGACCTGCCTCGGTTCGACGTGATTTTCATCTCGCAGCTTCTGCACGGCGAGCCGCCGGAGCGCAACGCCGCATTGCTGCGTCGTCTCTATCCCCTGGTCTCGCCGGGAGGGCAGTTGATCGTCCACGAGAACGTCGTGTCGCCCGGCCGCACCGAGCCCCGTGCCGCGGCGCTGTTCGCGGTCAACATGCTCGCCATGACCGATGGGGGCCGGACCTACACCGAAGACGAGATGCTGTCGTGGGGCAGAGACGCAGGCTTCGCACCCGAGCCCGGAGAGCGCATCGACGAGCGCTCGTTCCTGGTTCGGATGCGGAAGCCCGCAGCCTGACGATTCAGCTTACCAGCGGTACCCGACCTGGATCGGAATGAACGTGAGGGCCTGGTCCGTGTTGATGTAGTGGTACTTGCCCTCGACGTAGATCTGCGAGCCGCTGGCGAGCTCGAAGTTGAGGCCGATGGCGGCGTTGTAGCCGAACTCCCACGATGACTCGCTGCCCACGACGATGTTGGCGGATCCGACTCCCCCGGGATAGCACCAGTACGGAGGATACGGTTGGCAGCTCGGCGGGTAGTAGACGAGCCCGCGGGTGGTCAACTGGCCATCGAGATAGTAGGTGCCGATCCCGCCCGCCAGGTAGAAGCTCACGCTTCCCTGGGTCTCAGGAGACCAGATGGCGTCCGCCGTCAGCGACCAGACTGTGATGGTGCCGTCGTCGATCGTTCCGGTGCTGGGGGGTTCGAGCTCGTCGTTAAGCCTCCGGATCGCCTCGCTGCTCACGTCGAAGTCATTCCAACCCAGATCAAGGTCGAGCCCGACGGCGCCGGGCCACCACGTCGCCCCGCCGCTGAGGTTCCAGGTGTCGTCGACGACATCACCAAAGTCGCCCTCGGGGATGACGTAACCGATCGCGAAGTGGCCGAACCAGTCCTTCCAGTCCTTGTCGGGCCTGCCGGCCAGTGCGGATCCGGACGAGAATAGTCCGAGTACAAACACGACACAGGTCAAAATTGCCAGCTTCCGCTTCATGGCTCCATTCCTCCGATTCTTGGGATACTGACTCGTGCTGCCCGACCGGGCGACCCGGCCAAGCCGACATTATGCCACGTCGAGCCAGGGGCGCTTCCCGTTTCGGCAATTAGGGGTAACTCGTCCGGCGCCGGGGCCCTACTCGCTCCGATTTGCGCCAAGGGAGCCCGCATCCCACAATGAAGGGCCATGGAATCAACTCGCAGCAACTCCCGGGTCTGTTTGCTGGCCACGGTGGTCTGGCTCGTCGTCGGTGTCGCTTGCGCCGGCTCTCCTGCGGGCGACGACGCCAGGGGCGAGACGACGGCGGAGGTTCCTGCCGACGCAGCGGTAGCGATCTTCGCCGGCGGCTGCTTCTGGTGCATGGAGTCGCCCTTCGAGGACCTCGACGGCGTCCACGACGTCGTCTCCGGATACACCGGCGGCGACGTGAGCGACCCGACCTACGAGCAGGTCTCGTCGGGTCGCACGGGCCACGCCGAGGCGGTCCGGGTCCGCTTCGACCCCGACGTCGTCGACTACCGCACCCTCCTGGAAGCGTTCTGGCGAGAGATCGATCCCACCGACCCCGGAGGACAGTTCGCCGACCGCGGCTCGCAGTACCGCACGGCGATCTTCGTGCTGAACGACGAGCAGCGGCGCCAGGCCGAGGCATCGAAGGCCGAGCTGGAGCGCGAAGGCCCCTTCGACGACCCCATCGTCACCGAGATCGTCGACGCCGGACCGTTTTACGCCGCTGAGGATTACCACCAGGATTTCTGCAGGAAGAAGCCCGACTACTACAAGAACTACCGCCGCGGATCGGGTCGCGAAGGTTTTCTGAAACAGGTGTGGGATTCGGATCCGGAGCCCTCGCCCACAAAGAGGACGTACATGAAGCCCACCGACGAGGACTTGAAAAAGAAACTGTCACCGCTGCAGTACGAGGTCACTCAGAAGGAAGCCACCGAGCGTCCGTTCGACAACGAGTACTGGAACAACAAGCGGGCCGGAATCTACGTCGACGTCGTCAGTGGCGAGCCGCTGTTCAGCTCCGGCGACAAGTTCGAGAGCGGTACCGGCTGGCCCAGCTTCACTCGACCGATTGTCCCGAGCAACATCAAGGAGCACAAGGATCGCTCCCTCTTCATGACGCGCACCGAGGTCCGTAGCGCCAACGCCGACAGCCACCTCGGACACGTCTTCCCCGACGGTCCCGAGCCCACGGGAATGCGCTACTGCATCAACAGCGCATCCCTGCGCTTCATCCCCGTCGAAGACCTAGAGACAGAGGGCTACGGCGAGTTCGTCAAGCTCTTCGACGAATAAAACTGGGGACAGTACACCCATTTCCGGGTATTCCAGACCTGCTCAGGCGTACCGCCCGCGCCGGCTCTCTGCCATGGCTCGTCAGATCCGGAAAAGCCGGAAATGGGTTTACTGTCCCCAGTTTTAGTTCGACGCCAGGTGGTCGACGTTCTCGGCAGTGATCTCGATCTCGACCCGGCGGTTGCGCTTGCGCCCCTCAGGGGTGGAGTTGTCCGCGACGGGGCTCTCCATCCCTTTTCCGATGGCGCGCAGCCGCGCCGGCGCCAACCCCTCACCTTGCATGAAGTCGAGAACGGCACGGGCTCGTCGCTGTGACAGATCGAGGTTGTAGTCGGGGCTGCCCGTCGAGTCGGTGTGCCCTTCGATCACCGCGCCCTGGTCCGACATGATCAGCATGATGCCGGCCAGCTTGGCCAGGACCAGCTGCGCCTCGGTCTTCAAGGTCGCCTCGTTGAGGTCGAAAAGGATGTCCGGGAGGTTGACCACGAAGCCGTGAGCCGACTCCTGGGTCTCCGCGACGTGGGAGAGCGCGGATTCGAGCCGCGCATGCAGCTCCGACTTCTCGCGGAGCAGGCGCTCCGACTCCATCTCGAGCTCGATCTTCTCCTGGTGCAGCCGCTCGGACTCGGCGATGAGCCCCATCTTTTCCTCGCGAAGCGATGTCATGGTGCTCTCGAGCGCGCCCTTCTCGCTCTTGAGCGCGGTGGTCTCGGCGACCATCCGCTCTTTCTCGATTCGGACTCGCTCGGCGTCCTCGCGAGCGCGCTCGGCCAGCTCGGCGGCTTCCCGCGCCGTGACCTCGGCCTCGGCGGCTCGCTGCCCGAGCGCCTCGGTCTCCGCGCGGCGGCGGGCGTTATCTTCCTCGAGCGCGATAGCCTCGATGCGATGGGTCGAGATGTTGAGAGCCTCGTTGCTCAGGGTCACCGCCCGGCGGGCGACGTCGAGCAGCTCGCGGCTCCTGGGCGCGTCCATCGCGATCTCGTTGGATTTGACCAGAGCGGATTCGGCGTCGGCGTAGATCTCCGGCGTGTGGGTCTCGGCGTTTTGCTTCGTGGCCAGCTCGAAGGCCTTGCGCGCCTGGAGCAGCTCGAGAGGAACATCCGAGTCCCACTTGATGTGCGCGATGGCTTCCATGCCGTGTCGCGGTGCCGGCGCGAAGTCGGTGAACCCGAACGTCGAGGACGGCGCGGAAGCGATCGCGCTCGGCCGGCTGCGGAAGACCACCAGCTCCGACGGCTTCCCGACGAGGTAGTACGACTCCGCGGTGACCAGCAGCGCAAACGCCTTCTTGCCGGTCGAGAAGCTGAGCCTGCCGCTTGACTTGCGAGTCAGCAACTCGCCCAGATTCTCGATCTGCCCGTCACGGGTGATGGCCCACAGGACGTAGCAGGTGACATCGCCGCCGAACAGGATGGCCGGCTTCATGTCCGTGTAAGCCAGGTCGATCTTGGCCTGGCCGCGGCGATAGGTGATGTCCGCCGTGACCCGCGCTGTCGGGGCTGCCGACGTGGGCAAGAACGACATGTCGATCAGCGTCTTCTCCGGGAATTGCACGCTGTGGAGCTCCACGGAGGCGGCGCCGACCGTGGTCAGCCCGATCGTCAAAAAGCAAACGAATACAAGGGATTTCAGGAGTCTGGCATGCATGGCTTGTCCTCCGACCTCCACCCGAACATAGGGCCGGAAAACCCGGAATTCCAGCTAGCGCAGCCCCTCGAGCAGCCAGATGTCGTCGCCTGCTCCTCGCCGTTTTCGAGATCCCTGAGGAACAGGTTCGAAAAACCGTCACGGTCGACGGCGTAGACGATTCGGGCTCCGTCGGACGAGAACGCCGCCCACTGTTCCAGCCCCGCGCCGAAGGTGAGGTGCGACAGGGTGCGGGGCTCACGGTTCAGATTGTGCGGCACAAGGTCGGAAGATCAGCCGGTCTCTTCCTGGACCAATTCTTCGACCCCGCTGACGTAGCGGTCGATGTCGAACTTCCGCTCGAGGCCGCGGTCGTTCATGTAGCGGACCTTGCCGAAGATCGGTCGCTCGGTCCACCCGCGGTCGTGCAGGCCGAAGCACCACGCCACACCGGCGAACGAGTTGGGATCGCGGCCGTCGAGGAAGTACTTGTTGTTCAGATAGAGCGCGGTCCTGTAGGCAATCTGGGGCGTGCGGCTCCACTCCAGGATCTTCTTGCCCCAGTACATGCGCATGTAGTTGTGCATGAAGCCGGTGTAAACCATCTCGCGCATGGCCGCGTTCCAGTAGGGGTCATGGGTCCGCGCGGCCTCGAGCTTCGCTCGGGTGTAGACCACGGGGCGCTCGTCGTCACGATGCTCGTCGAGCGTCTTGCGCGCCCACCCCGGCAGGCACCTGAACGCGTCGTAGTGCCGGTTGTAGTGCACGAAGTTCATCGAAAGCTCGCGGCGCACGACGAGCTCCTCGAGAAACGCGGCGCGATCCTCGTGGCCGCCGCGACGGGCACCTCGGGCGGCGAGGGCGACTTCCAGCGGCGAGATCTGTCCGAAGTGCAGGTACGGGCTCAAGAGCGAAGTGTGCCAGTCGGCGGGTTCGTTCCTGCCGTCCGCATAGCCGTGGATTCCCCCGCGTACGAACGCCTCCAGCCGGCGCCGGGCCTCGACGCTGCCGCCGTGAAAGCGCCGCACCCGTGGGACACTGCGGTCGACGCGCAGGCTCGCGAGCGTTCCCTCCGGGTCGTGAGGATCGACGTCGCCCTCGACGTCGAGGGAGCGCGGACCGTTCTCGACTCTCCCCTCGGGGAAGTTCCGTAGGAAAGCGTCCTGGGCCCGGTGAATCCTGGGGCGCAGCGTGCGCGCTCCGATCTCTTCCTTGTGCGATGCGATCTCGACCGGCACCACGGCGTCGGATTCGACCTCGACCACGCTTCGCTTGGCCTCGAGGGCCACGCGCTCGCGCCACGCCTTCTGATGCCGGAGGTAGCCGCGGTCGCAAACCACCAGGGCCGCGCCGCGGGAGAGCTTCAGTGCGACATCGTCGGGGGAGCCCCGGCGCACGACCAGCCGGATCCTGCGGTCGCGCAGCTCGCTCGCGACGTCGTGGAGACCCTCGAGCATGAAAGCATAGTGGCGGGCGTTGGCCTCGGGATAGTCGTCCGTCAGCCCGAAGGCCACCACGACCGGAAGACCGCGCGAGTTGGCCTCGGATACCGCGTGGTCCAGAGCGTGGTTGAAGCTCGTCCGCTGGGACTGCTGCATCCAGTACAGGACGTAGGCGCCCCGACGCACAGGGTCGTCGTTCAGGGGGCGGATTCTCGAATCGTGGATCATGCTCGGCAATCCTCGAACTGTTGCCGCCTACGCGCCCCGGATCCACTCCAGTGCACGCTCTTTGTCCGCCACCGGGAAGTGCCGGACGTCGATGCCGGGGAGCAGGACGTCCCCGATCTTGGTGGCGATCTCGAGCCAGCCCTTGTCCGACACGACGGCTTCCCTCTCGAACTTCCCGATCTCCCCGAGCACGTCGAGCTTCATCTTCATGTTCCGGAAGAAGGTCTCGGTCGATTCCCAACCGATGCCCTCGACCTCGACGTAGACGCGGATCTTGTCATTGCCCTCGAAGGCTTCGCGGAACTTCGCGAACGCTCGCTCGAGTCCCTCGTTGTCGATCGATCCCTCCAGGCGGAGGCCGATGATGTGCTTCTCCTCGAATGGAATGATCGCCAGCATTTCAACCTCCCCCGACGCTTTCGAGCCAACCCACGAAGGACAGCATAGACCACCGTCGCCAGCTCACGCGGATCTAGCCGTAGCGTAGTCTTTCACGAGGCTTCGCCAAGGACCGGTGGCGCGCAATCGGCCCAGGTTGCCGAAGTGACCGGACATCGCGCGGTCGATGAAGATGACGTCCTGGGGAAAGCGGATGTCCATCGCCTCGCTGTAATTGGCGACCCCGAGCTGGATCACCTCGCGGTAGATCCTGTCGTCGGAACCGAACGTGTAGGGTGGATCCTCGCGGAGGATCTCCACGAAGAGATCGAGGTAGGGGCCGGTGAGCTCTCGTGGCAACGGCTCGCCGTTCTCCCGGAAGACATCCATGTCCGCCAGGATTCGCGGGACGTCGTCGTTGCGTCCCTCGATCCCCGCGAGGAACATCGCGGCGTACCCGACGGCCAGATTCGTGGGTACCCGTTTGGCGCAGCCGAAGTCGTAGACGATCACCCGGCCGTCCTCGAGAAAGGAGAAGTTCGCGAGGTTCGGGTCGGCGTGCATGAAACGGTGTTTCAGTAGACCTCGGAGCTGAAACTCGAACAGCACCTGCCCCCAGCGATCCTTGAGTTCTTGGTCGAACTCGTCGGAGCACGCCCGGTCCGGCGAGATGCCCTCGACGTACTCCATCGTCAGGACGTTGCGCGCGGTGGCCTCGTCGACGACCCTCGGGATGACGATCTCCGGGACGTCCGCGTGGAGGTCGATCATCTCCCGCATGTTCTCGGCCTCGTGGGTGTAGTCGAGCTCTTCCAGAAGACGGTCACGGACCTCGTGCCACAGAGGATCGAAGTCGATGTTGGAAAACAGCGAGAACAGCCCCTGGAGAACCGTGCGGAGGTTCTTGAGGTCGGCGCTCACGATCTGATCGATCAGCGGGTACTGGATCTTGACCGCGACCCGGCGCCCGTCGCGCAGGCGCCCGTCGTGCACCTGGCCGATCGAGGCAGCCGCGAAGCCCTCGAGATTCAGCGACTCGAACAGCTCGTCGTAGTTGTCTAGCGCTCCCTCGATCTCGTAGCCGATGACCTCGGCCGGGACCTTGGGGGCCTCCTTCTGCAGTGCGCTCAGCACCGCGGCGACCTCGGGCGGCAGCAGCCCCTCGTGGAGGCTGAGCATCTGACCGACCTTCATGGCGGCGCCCTTGAGCTCGCCGAGGGTCTCGACGATCCGCCTGGCGTTGCGGACCAGGTTCTCGTTCTGGTGAGCTTCCTTGCTCTCGCCGGAGCGCATGAGGCCGGCGACCTGCTCGCCGGCCACCGACGCTCCCACACGGCCCATCAAACCGCCCAGCTTGATGAACCGCCGGAAGCTCGAGGTGATCAGGTCGTCCTTCATCGAAGGACAGGATACTTCAGGCTGCGGGGTCGATCAGCCGGCCGAGGAACAGGACGGTGCCGGAGCGGCGATCCCGGATGAGGTAGATGAACGGACGGTCTGCCCGGAAGATATCGGCTTCGCGGATGGCCGGTCCTTTCTTGATCACCACCGCGGTGGAGCCGGCTGCCAGCGTTCCCTCCTCGTCGATGCGAACCCGCGCCTCGTGGAAGACGTTATCGATCCAGGCCGGCCGGCTCGGGGTCATGCCCGAGAAATCGGCGCTTGGCGTGAAGGCGAGGGAGATGCCCATTCGGCTGAGGGCGTCACGAAGCCCGAGTCGGGTCGAGCTCTCGAAACGGGGGATCTCGACGCTCCGGAAACGCGTCGGCTGCACGCGGGAGAGCCAGCGAGCGAGGTTGTCGGCGGAAAGACTGGCTTCCAGGTCGGCCAGATCACTACCTTCGTCCGGTAGGAGGACGAGCATCGAGATCCTGTCGCCGGCGTAGGGAAGCTCCAGTAGCTGGAACCCTTCGCCGCCGAAGTGCGGGAACGTGCTTCCGCGAACCCGCATCATCTCCACGGACACCTCGCGATCGGCCGAGACGCGAAACGCCGCGGGTCGAGTTTCGCCGTCATCGAAGCGGACCTTCCAGGTGCCCTTGAAGTGAACGGCATGGGTGAGCACCAGGACCGTCGAGAGGTCGACGTCTCCAGGTAGGAGCAGCTGAGCGATCTCGTGGTTCGTTTGCGCGTCGACCCAGGCGTTGATCGTGCGTCGCGCGCGGTCGGGCGCCCCCGCGAAGTCGACCTCGTCGAATCCTGCCTCGTAGTGCTCGTGGGCCAGCTCCAGGAACTCGCGGTGAAAGGCCAGCCCTCGACTTCCCCACAGGGCGCTGGCCAACGCGAGCTCCGCACCCTCACCGGTCAGGGCGCGCGATAGCTCCTCCACCGCGGGGTGCAGCTCGTCGTCGTCGAGCGTCCAGCCAAGCGCGGCCCTGATCTCGGTCGCCGTCTCGCCGCGCGCTCCCGCGTAGGTCATGGCCAGCGCGGTCGACAGGCTCGCGGGAGAGAAGAAGACGTTCTCCTCCCCGGACTGCCGAACCAGCTCGTAGAGGGCGAATCCGAAGTCGTTGTTGGCCTCGGCGACGCTTCGTGCGCCCTCGGTGTCGGCTCCGGCGCCCAACGGCGACGGGAGGGCGGCCGCGGACGCACCGACCACGGGAATCGTCAGCAGGACAGCCAGAATCGAAGGGATCGCATGCCGTCTCATGATGAGGTTCCTCCTTGTGTGGGCTCGATCTTCGCTGCTACCGACACCGGGCCCGCCGAGGAGTTCCCCGAGCGGATGAGCACATTGTCGGTCTCTTTTGACCGAGACCCGGCCTCGGATGTGGAAATGAACCGGCGCCCGCCCCGCTGGACCTCGTCGCGAACATGAGAGAATATCCGAGGCCGGGAACGCGCCCGCGTTCCCGAACCGTTGCACGGGACAAGAAGAGCGAAGGGAGATCGCGAGATGAAGATCACAGTCGAACACCGCCCCGCGTACGCCCTGGGAATCGTCGACCTGGCCGGAGGCGAGTCGGTCAAGGCCGAGACCGGCGCCATGGTGTCGATGACTGCCAACGTCGACGTCCAGAGCGGCGTTCAGGGAGGGCTCCTGAAGTCGGCCATGCGGAAGGTACTGGGCGGGGAGTCGTTCTTCGTCAACACCTTCACCGCCTCGGGGGGCCCGGGGCAGGTCACTTTCGCGCCGAGCCTTCCGGGAGACGTCGCGGATCTGGAGATGAGCGGTGATCTCTACGTCCAGTCGGGCTCGTACCTTGCCGGCGAGCCGGGGGTGGACATCGACATCAAGTGGGGTGGTGCGCGCTCCTTCTTCTCTTCCGAAGGACTCTTCCTGCTGCACCTCAAGGGGCGTGGCCACGTGTTGCTCAGCTCGTTCGGGGCGATCCACAGGATCACGCTGGATGGCAGCAGCCCCATGGTCATCGACACCGGTCACATCGTCGCCTTCGACGCGACCCTCCAGTGGGACGTCAAGAAAGTGTCGGGGATGTTTACCTCGCTGATCTCGGGCGAGGGACTCGTGAGTCAGTTCAGCGGGACCGGCAGCGTCTGGCTCCAGTCGCGCTCGAACCAGGCTTTCCTCGACTGGCTCATCCCGCGCCTGCCGACCGCGCACACCTCGTCCGGCGGCCGCGGCGACGTCGGCGGAATCCTCGGCAACATCCTGAAGGGCACCTAAGAAACTGGGGACAGCTACCCCATTTCCGGATTCTCTGGGTTTCAAACCCGGAAAAACCGGAAATAGGGTAGCTGTCCCCAGTTTTCTACGCGCCGTACATCTGGTTGGGGGTCAGGGTTTCGGGGTAGCGCTCGCGAAGGGAGCGGCGGACCTCGTAGCACAGGTGGCAGGCGTCGGCGTAACCCTCGCGGTCCGGAAGTCCGTGGCGGCGTGCCAGCTCCGCGGGTCCGCCGTCGAGCAACGCTCCGATCACCGGATCCCCGGTCGGGTCGTAGTCGCGGCAGATCTGGTGTAGCGGACGCTGCTCGAGGTTCCCGATGGACAGACCCTGGCAGAGGTGCAGGTTGCCGAAGGGATCGACGTGCACGCGTTCCGGCTCGCGCAGGTCCTCCCACGGACATTCCATGAACCCCTCCCACGGCTTCGGGGAAACGAGAGAGGTTAGCTTCTCTGCCGCGCGGCCACGGAAAACCACGCCGGACTCGCCTCCGGGCAACTGACCGACGGCGGGCTCGCACGAGGCGGCCTCCGGCCGGCCGATGCTGATGACGTTCACCGGGATTCCCAGTCGCGCGGCCACGTCGCGAGCCCTCTCGGAACGGGCCGAGCCCTCGTCGTCGCCGTGGTAGTCGTCTCTGCTGATCGAGAGGCTCCGCACCAACCCGGCGATGGGCTTCAACCACTCGGAGGCGTCCTCCTCATCGGTCGCCCAGTAAGCGTTGGTGACGATGCCGACGTGATAGCCACGCTCCGACGCCATCCGGGTGCCGGCTACCAGGACCGGGTAATAGAGGAAGGCCTCGCCGCCCTCGAAGTAGATCCACTCGATCGTTCCCAGCTCGTCGGCCTGATCAAGGATCCGACGGATCGTCGAGATCGTCATCGTACCCGACTGCTCCGGCCCACCCCACACAAAGCAGTGGTCACACTCGAAGTTGCACTGGTAAGTCAACAGCAGATGCAATCCGGTAAGCGTCATTGCTGCCACCTCATTGCTTTCCGGCGGCCCAGAAGCGGTAGGTTGCCCCGATGTAGAAGCCCAGGGCAAGCTTGCCCTCGGTGGGGATCGAGGCGCCGGGAGGCAGGACGTCGCCTTCCTCGAACCCGTCCGCCAGGCGCCTGACCTCGCTACCGATCCCTCCCGCCGAGATCACGATGCGTTGTTTCCGGCCCAGCATCACGCCGTAGCCGAGAAGAAACTGAACGCCTCCGACCTGGTTCACGCCCATCCCGAGCGCGATGGCGTGGTTCACGTCACCGGGTTTGCGCTGGTAGACGTGCGCCATGACGTCGACGCCGACGGTGAACGCGGCTTCATCACCCTTACGAGTGATGATCTCGTCTCCGGTGGAGGGGTCAGTGACCGTGCTGTACTCGCCGTCCACCGGAGACGAGAAGGTCACCCCCGCGCTGGCGCCGACGGTGAAGCCTCCACCGACGAGCAGATTCGCGACCTCCCGTTCCGGCAGCTCGTACGCCGCGGGTGTCCCAGCGGGTAGATCGCCTCGCGGCGTCACCGACACCGTCACGGGGAAGGCCTCACTCTGGGCAGGCATAGGGGCCGAGGCGACCGAGAATCGAGCCTGGCCGAGCTGCAGCAGCATCTCCGAGGCGGCGCGGAAGCGCTCCAGGATCGCCTCGCGATCCAGCGCGAACTCGGCACGGGACGCACCGACCGACCGCATCGCCGTTCGCTGGCCGTCGTTCGTCCTTCGCGGCTCGAGATCGACCACGACTGCGTGAAGCATGTCGACCCGCTGCAGCGCATCGAATCCGCTCAGCATGACCCGGTTCGAGACCGTCGTCAGGTCTTCGCCGTCGATCCCGAGCAGATCTCGCACCACCTGCAGCGCATCGCCACGGAGTCGTTCCGGTCGCGGCGTCGGCGAGCCGTAGGCGACGGCCCGGATCCTCCTCTCGAGCTCGTCGGCGATCAGGTACAGCTCTCGCACGGCCGATGCGTAGAGACCGACGGCGTGGTCGAATGACCCTTCGTCGCGTAGTGGCTCGAGTCGTTCTCCGAACCGGTCCTCGTCCACGATGAACCGCCCGCCGTCGCGGGCCGGGGGAGCGGCGTCCGGAAGCTCCGGAACCGGTAGCGGCTCGAAGCCGACGAAGAGCTCGATGTCGGACTCGAATCTCTGGCCGTTGATCTCGACGTCGTACAGAAGAGTGTTGACGTTCTCGATCACGACCGTGACCGATCCGCCGTATCGCACGCATCGGGCGTTCCCCGAGGCCGCGCCGGTCTCGAGATCGAAGCGCAAGGTCACGGGTGAGACGCACTCGATCTTGCCCAGGGCAGGCGAGGCCGTCGCGGCCAGGACGATGAAAGTGAGCACGAGCGGAGCACGAAGCGGTCTCATCGGCTCATCCTCCAGGAAGAGGTCGAGTCTAACACCCCCCGCCTTGTCGATGTAGAATCGCCAAGGCGCTCGCATCCCGTCGAAAGGCGATGCGGGAGGTGGTCATGCAGCGTCTCTTCGCCGTCTCCGTTGCGACCGCACTGTCGGTCGCGTGCTCTTGCTCCCCGCAGCCTTCCCCCGGTGACGCCGGCGAGTTGGAAACGTCCGCCGCGGCCGAGCCGACCCGATCGCAGGACTCCACGGTTCGCGCGTACGACTGCGGCAACGAGCTGTACGTCGTCGCGGAGTTCCGACCGGCCACCGACGACGTCTGGCTGTTCCTACCGTGGAAGTCGGACAGTCTCCCTCACATCCCGTCCGCCTCGGGCGCGAAGTACGATGACGGCGAGACAACATTCTGGACCAAGGGTGACAAGGCGTCGCTAAAAACAGGAGAAGGCGTCGAGCAATCATGCGTCGAGAATCGGCGCCGGTCGATCGTCGAGAGCGCCAAGCTGCGCGGTAACGACTACTGGGCGACCGGCAACGAGCCGGGCTGGTCGCTGGAGCTCGGCCCCGAAAGGATGGTCTTCGTGACCGACTACGGCGAGAGTCGTTACGAGGCCCCCACTCCCGAACCGGCGAGCGATTCCTCCAGCCGGACAACGACCTGGTCGAGCATCGCCGACGGTCACGATCTGGTCGTCACGATCCGCGGAGAGAGTTGCGCCGACACGATGAGCGACGAGACGTTCGAGAGCCGGGTCGAGGTCCGTCTCGACGACCGGGTCTTCTCGGGCTGCGGACAGGCTCTGCACTGAGCCGGGGGGTGTACGCCCGCGCCCGGGCCCGTGGGGCGGAACGATGAAGGCGACGAACGCCGGTCGATGGCAACGCTGGCTTCCACTGAGTCTCGGCCTGCTGGTCTCGCTCCCGGCCCTGGGTGTCGGGTTGCTCCACGACGATTTTCTCTACCGCATCGCGGTCACCCAGGTTATCGAGACCTGGGACCCGGGACTCTTCGGTCTGTACGCCTTCACCTCCGAGCCGGAGATCGGGCAGAGGTGGCGAGAGCTCTCCCACCTGCCGTGGTGGACTTCCGACAACTTCCACCTCGCCTTCTTCCGGCCGCTGTCGAGTTTCCTGCTCTGGATGGACCTGGGGGTTTTCGGGGATGCGATCTGGACGGCCCACCTGCGTTCCATCGTCTTGTTTCTGGCCTTGGTCGCCGTGGTCGCCGCGCTGCATCGTCGACTGACGGATTCGGGAACCGCGTGTCTGGCATCGGTGGTCTACGCCGTCGCGGGGGCGCACCTCCTTCCCACGGCCTGGATCTCGGCCCGGCACGCCCTGGTCTCGTCGGTGCCCGGCCTGTTCGCGTTGCTTCTCCACCTGAAATGGCGGGAGGACGGCTCTCGATTCGCAAAAGGTCTAGCGCCGGTCATGGTGGTGATCTCGATGCTCGGGGGAGAGCTGTGCCTGTCGGCTCTGGTCCTACTCTTCTCGTACGAGCTTCTCGGGCGCTCCGACACGTTCCGCCGGCGTCTCGCCGCCCTCGCCCCTTACACGCTCCTCGCCGCCGGCTACATCATCTTCTATGTGGCCAACGACTACGGCGCCCGCGGCATCGGTCTGTACGTCAGTCCGGTGGCCGATCCCGTACGCTTCCTGGCTCTCGGCATCGAGCGGATCCCGATACTGCTGGGTGAGCTGATCATCGCGACCCCGGCGACCTTCGTCGTGTCGAGACCCGATCTGCAGTCGGCCTTCGCGGTCTGGGGAGCGTCGGTGACCGCGCTGGCCGCGATCATGCTCGTCTTGATGCGACGCCGCCTCGAGCCGCGCGAGCGGGTGGCGCTCCGCTGGCTCCTGCCGGGCGCCGTCGTCGCCCTGCTTCCGGGTGCCGCGGGCGTGATCGGAGGTCGCGCGATCCTGCCGTCGCTGGTGGGGAGCAGCCTGCTCGTTGCGCTCCTGATGCGACGCGGCCTGGCGGCGGCGCGCGATCGGTCCGTTCCTCGGCCAGGTCGCATGGCGTTGTGGGTCGCGGTGGTCGTGCTGACCTTCGCGCATCTCGTCTGTGCGCCCGTGCTGATCCGCGTCGGCTTCGCCCTGCTGGTCCGGCACGTCGGTCATGAAACGGTGCGAATCGCAGCGACGGTTCCCGAGGACTGCGGGCCCCACTACGTTCTGCTCGCTGCCGCCGACCCCGTGTTGAACACCTACGCCCCCGCGGCGATGTCACCCGCGCGGACCATCGGGACCTTCCGGGTCATCTCCCTCGCGCCCAACGATCACCGACTGGAGAACGTCACCCATACCGGCTTCGACCTGCGGGTCATTGGCGAGCGCGGTCCCAACTTCTGGGAGTGGGTGCATCGCGAAGTTCCGCTGAAAACCGGTGACGTCGTCGACCTTCCCGACCTGAGCGTCGAGATCCTGGAAGCCGGGCGCAATGGACCGACCGGATTCCGCGTCGATCTGCGGCGCTCCCTGGACGACCCCGAGCTGTGCCTGCTCGACTGGCGCGACGGGGCTTTCCGACGCGTCCCGCCTCCGGCACCCGGACAGACCATCGACCTCGAGCACCAGCTCGGTCCCCTGGCCATGTGACAGGCGAGCGCCGCCGATTGGCGCGAAGCGCCGTCGGAGCGTAAATTTAGTCGGTGAAGAGAATCGTAGTAAGCTGATTCTCACGACCTCGCGCCTTCGACATGTCGGCGCGGCGGTTCCGCGGAGCCTGGGGCGGCCAGGCGGGGCCGGGCGGCTTGGGGGTCGCCGATCGTTTCGACGCCCGGAAAGGAGGTGGTCTAGTGGTTAACGGTAGCTACGGATTGGCGGAGGTGGCGTCCCCCTAGGGGAACGTCTCCGGTGTCACGTGGCGCCGCAGCGCCCCGTCGGGGGCCCCGTCGCCACCTCACCATTCCGGGAAGGCCTCGAGTCCGGCAGGGCTCGGGGCCTTTCGATTTCAAGGCGTCATTCTCTTTGATCCCCATGAGACTCGGCCTGCGGGTTGTTGCGGTGGGTCTGGTTGCCTCCCTGGCCGGCGCGGCCGACCTCGAGAACGACCTCGGCCGCAGCGAGGTCCGGATTCGCTCGGCCCCGTATCCTCTTGTTGCCGGGCGCACCGTTCACGAGAGCGCCCTGCCGCGGCGCCTCGAGCGACTCGGCTATCGCCGCGTCCATCAAAAGCCCGACGAGCCCGGCGGGTACTTCTACGGGCACGAGGTCTTCTGGATCTACCGTCACGCCCATCGCTGGAACGGAACCGATCACCCCGCCTCGCTGATCGGGCTGAAGCTCCGCCGAGAAGACGGCCGGATCCTCGGCGCCGTGGGGGAGGGCGACAACGTCCTCACCCTCGAAGAGGGGGACTTGTGGCTCGAGCCCGAGACGCTCTCCGAGTCGTTGAGTGGGGACCGCGCCGACCGTGTGCTCGTGCGGTTCGACGGGCTCGACGTCGCCGCCAAGACCGGCACAAGCTCGGGGCTGCGCGATGCGTGGCTCGCAGGTGAGGCCGGCTCGGTGGTCACCGTGGTGTGGGTCGGGCTGGATGACGGCGGGTCGCTCGGACTTACCGGCGCGAAAGCCGCAGGTCCCGTCTGGAAAGCATTCATGGAGGCAGCGGTAACGGCCCGCCCTGAGCTCCGTCGAAGGGCTCCCGAGGGAATCGTCGAGGCCTGGGTCGATCCGGAGTCCGGACTACGGGTAGGTCGTGGCAAGCGAGGCGCCGAGGAAGAGATCTTCCGCCGCGGCGAGCTTCCGCCCCACGACCGATTCTGGCGGCGGGACCGCGCCGTTCCCATCATCTACTAGGGGCAGCGACCGACGGCTCCCGTCCCGCCAGCCGGGCACCGAGGAGGACGCCGGCCACGCCGACGAACGGGTTGAGGAGCGCGACCCAGGCGGGCTGCCTCGCGTTGTTCATCGCCTCGAGGTTGCTCACATCGCCCTCACGGACGGAGGGCCCGCCCTCGTCGGGGCTCCTCATCACCACGCTCACGGCCCCCATCAGCCCCAGCACCACCACCAGCACGGCGAGGGCCATCGGAGGCTTCGGCGCGCGGGCGATCGTTGCACACACCCACCCCCCGACCACCGCGGCCAGAAGGCCGAGGGCGAAGCTGACGACCAGCCACAGCACCGACGGGTCCCAGGATCCCGGGGCGAACGCTCGCTCCGTCCCCAGGGCAAGAAAGGCGACCGAAAAGGTCGCCATTACAACCATGAACAGGGTCACGTATCCGGCGATCACGCTCAGAATCGCTCTCAGCATCGTTCCTCCTCGCGGGATTGTATCCCGCCACCGGGAATCCCCTTGGCTTTCGCCTGCTCCCGCCGTACTGTTACCGGCCGGGAGAGGTGTGCCTCTATCCATTCCCCGAGGGGGGGTTCGTTGCCGGGCGGCTTCACTAAAATTACAATTCTCATGCTCGGAGCATTTCTGGGCGCCCAGGAGGCCCCGGCGGTCGAGGAAGCCTGGGAGAAGATCAGCTCCCAGTCGTTCGAGGCGATCGAGGCCGGCAGCCGGATCCGGGTCGTGAACCCGTTCGGCAGCATCCACGCCCGCTTCGGCGGGTACGAGAACAAGGTCGAGATCCTCAGCACCGTCCAGCGCATCGAGGGCGGGCCGTCCGGGCCCGCGATCTCGATCTCGCCGGCGGATGACGGCGGGCTCGACGTGACCACGGCGCCCGGGCCCGAGCCGGATCCTCCCGACGGGCCCCGCTCCCGGGTCGACCTGGTGCTCTTCATCCCCCAGGGGGTATCTCTGGACGCCGAGACCCGGGACGATCAGATCAACGCCAAGGGTCTGAAGAGTGACCTGACGGTCAGGTCGGAAAAGGGAGACATCCGCATCCGCTCGGTCGAGGGGCGGGTCCGTGCCAAGTCGTCACGGGGGCGGATCGCGGTCTCACTCGAGACGGACGTTACCTCGGAATCGCAGGACTTCTCCACCGAGACCGGCGACATCGAGGTTTACCTTTGGGAAGACGCGAACCTGGAAGTCGACATCGCGACCTCCGGGGAAATCAGCACGGACTTTTCCGTCAGCATCGAGCATCGTCGTTACGAGGAGCCCGGCAAGCGCGCCGTCGCGACCGTGGGGAAGGGCGGCCCGAAGCTGTCCCTGTACACCAAGCGGGGTCACGTTAGCCTGCTCCGGCTTCAACGAGAGCTCGCATCTGTGGAGTAAGGACCCATGCGCAAGGGGGAGAGATGATCCTGACCCGACGATCCAAGAAGACACGCGCGCCGTCGCTCGTCTTGCTGCTGACCGCAGCCGCGCTGCTGGCGACGTCGTGGGCCGTGGCCGACGAGGCGGCGGAGAAACCGCTCGTCGTCCGCGCCGAGCGCAGCGCCCCGGTGACGCCCTTCATCTTCGACGGGGACGTCCGTAATCTCCCCGCACCCGTGAAGTGGCAACCGGGGGACCCGATCACCGAGATCCCACGCCGCCTGTACCCCAACCCAGGATACGTGCCGCCGGTCTACGAGACCGGCCTCGACCCGCTGGTCGAGCTGCAGTGGAGCGTGGACGCGACCGACTCGACTCGGGCCTTCACGACCCCCAGCCGCAATTTCCCCGGCGAGCCCTACACCGGCGTCAACCCGCCGGACACCGTGGGCGACGTCGGCCCGAACCACTACATCCAGATGGTGAACCAGAGCGGTGGGACCAACGTCCTGATCTGGGACAAGGCCGTGCCGACGCCCAACCTGCTGGCCAACTTCGATCTCGACTCTCTCGGAACCGGCTCGTGCGCCAGCGGCCTGGGCGACCCAATCGCCATCTACGACCGCTTCGCCGACCGCTGGATGCTCACCGAGTTCTCGAGCTCCGGCAACTACATGTGCGTCTACATCTCGCAGACGCCGGATCCGGTGAGCGGCGGCTGGTACGCCTACGGCTTTCAGGCCCCTTCGTTCCCCGACTACCCGAAGTACGGCGTCTGGCCGACCGACGCCAACGGTGGTCAGGGCTCTTACATCGTGACCTCCAACGAGAGCGGTTGCGGGGTCTACGCGCTGGACAGGGCGGCGATGCTGACGGGCACCCCGGGAACCTACCAGCGGGTCGTCATTCCCGACCTCCCCGGATTCCCGTTCAACGCGGTGACCCCCGCCGACATCGACGGTCCCAACCCGCCCCCGAGCGGCTCGCCGGCGATCATCATGCGTCAGCGCGACACCGAGGTTCACAGCGGTCCGCCGGCTCCCGGAGACGTCCTGGAGCAGTGGACCTACCAGGTGGACTGGGTCACCACGGCGAACACCGCGTTGACCCAGGAGCCCAACATCGACATCGCCGAGATCGACTCGGCGCTGTGCGGCCTGAGCGCCTTCGCCTGCTTCCCGCAGCCGGGAACCAGCACCACTCTCGATCCGCTGCGGGAGGTCATCATGAACCGCCTGCAGTACACGAACTGGGACGATCGCGAAGTGCTGATGGGCAACTTCGTCACCGACGTCGACGGCAACGACTGGGGTGGCCTGCGCTGGTTCGAGCTCGAAAAGATCGGCGGCGCCTGGACGCTGCGTCAGGAGGGGACTTACGCCCCCGACTCCGACAGTCGCTGGATGGCCGCTAGCGCCATGGATCAGTCCGGCAACTTCGCCATCGCCTACAACGTCTCGTCGACGACGACCTTCCCCAGCCTGCGCTACAGCGGCCGGCAGTTCGACGACCCGCTGGGCGTCCTGACCGAGACGGAAGCGGTCATCCACGCCGGGACGGCGTCGAACTCCAGCAATCGTTACGGTGACTACTCCGCCATGAACGTCGACCCGACCGACGACTGCACCTTCTGGTTCACCGGCATGGACAACACCTCCAGCAGCTGGCGCACGCAGGTCGTCTCCTTCGCGTTCGACGCCTGCGGGTGCGAGCTTTTCCCCGGCACGCCCACCGCCTCGGCGACCATCGCCGGCGACAACCGCATCGACATCGATTGGGACGACTCCGACTTGTCCACGGTGGTCGAGTACCAGGTCCGACGGTCGCGCACGTCGGGCGGGCCGTACCAGACCATCGCCGTGGTGCCCGACAGCAGCCCGGGGGCCCCGGGAGGTGCCGGCTATACCTACGAGGACACGACGGTCAGCGGCGGGATCACCTACTACTATCTGGTGGTCGCCAGTGACGGCTCGGCCTGCAAGACCCCCTCGAACGAGGTCAGCGAGACGGCCACCGGTCTGTGCACCCTGCCGCCGATCTTCGGTGGACTGCAGGCCGTGGAGACGACCTTCAGCGGCATCTGCACCCTGCAGCTTTTCTGGGACGCCGCCGGGGCGGAGTGCACCGGCCCCATCACTTATGACGTCTATCGCTCGCAGACTTCCGGCTTCACGCCGTCGCCGGCCAACCTCTTGATCTCCGGCGTCACGAACACGACGGTCTCCGACATCGAGGGCCTGGCCACCGGCGAGACCTACTACTACGTCGTCCGTGCGACCGACACGTCCAACTTCGTTTCGGAAGGGAACTCCGTCGAAGTCTCCGGGCGTCCCCTCGGTCAGCTCGACACCGGCACGTGGTTCGACGACGGCGGCGACACCGAGCCGGCCAAGATGATCCCCGACGCTCCCTGGAGTCTGGTGTCCAGCGGCGGCAACAACGGCCCGGCGGCCTACACCACCGGCAGCTACGGCAACAACCTGTGCGTCGGCCTGAACACCCCGCCGCTGCGCCTCGGCACCGGGGCCGTCCTGACGTTCTACACGCAGTACGCGCTCGAAAACAGCTACGACAAGGGCGAGGTGCAGATCTCGACCGACGGCGGTGCCAATTGGGACCGGGTAGAGATCGTGCCCGGCTACCCCGGAACCTCGACCAACACCTCCGACTCGTGCGGGCTGCCCACGGGTACGTACTTCACGGGCGATCCGCCCAATGACTGGACCGAGTACACCGCCGATCTCTCGGCGTGGGGCAATCAGGACGTCCTTCTCCGCTTCGCGCTGTCCACCGACGGATCGGTCAACCGCAGCGGTTGGTGGATCGACGACATCTCCATCACCCAGGTCGACGTCCCCGGCGCCTGCGCCACCGGAAGCACCTGCGTCGACAACCCGCTCGTCGACATCACGCCCAACGGCCCGCTCACGGACTGCATCGGCACCGAGCTGACGGCCAATCTCTCGGGCGGTACCGGACCGTTCACCTACCAGTGGACCCGCGACGGCGTGCCGATTCCGGGAGCCACCGATCCGACCTACACGGCGAACGACACCGGAACCAACGCGTACAACTGCAGGGTGTCCTCGTTGAGCTGTCCGGATGAGGTCTTCGACGGTCGCGACACCGTGATCACCGCGGTGGATACGCCGACCTTCGGGGGAGTCATCTCGGCGGTCGATCCGCAGGTCTCCGATTGCGGCATCCAGGTCGACTGGAGCGCCGGCTCCACACTGTGCGCCGGCCCGCTGCTGTACTACGTCTACCGCGACACGACGACGCCGGTCAGCACCACCCCGGACAACCTGATCGCATCGAACCTGACCGGCACGTCCCTCCTCGACTCGGGCGGGCTGGTAAGCGGGACCACCTACAACTACCTGGTTCGGGCCACCGACAAAACGATGAGGACCTTCGACTCGAACACCGTTGAGGCGTTCGCGGTGCCCACCGGACCCGGCACGGGAATCAGCACGGCCTACACCGAGGACTTCGAGGACGAGCTGGCGTACGCCCAGTGGACGGCCACCGTCCAGCCGGCCTCCAAGACCTGCCCGAAATGGAACCGCGTCAACACGGGAACCGGACGGCCTATCGGCGGCACCGGCTTCTACGCCTCGGCCAACGCCACCACGTGCGGCCCGCCCGCGGTCGACACCGTGCTCGAATCGCCGAGCATCAATCTCGATCCAGAGGGCACCGTCCTGAACGCCACGATGGAGCTCGACCTGTACTACAACTACGGGGCCGGGGGCGACACCGCGACCGTCGAGGTCTGGGACGGGGCAACGTGGAACGTGATCTGGACGAGCCCTGCCGCCGACGTCAACGCCCACCAGGTGTTCGACGTCACGACCTGGGCCGCCGACAACCCCGACTTCAGGGTTCGCTTCAACTACCTCGACACCGACCAGTGGTTCTCGATCGATAACATCAGCATCGTCATCGATGTCGACAACCCGTGCTCGACCAGCTTCGGCCCGCCGCCGACCCCGAACGGCGCAGGCGCCACCGCTCCGGTGAGCGCAAGCCGTGTCACCCTTGCGGGTGACGTCATCGACGTCGGCTGGGATACGACGTCGTGCGTGGCCGGCGGTTACAACCTGGTCTACGGCAACCTCGCCGACGTCTCGAGCTACGCCCTCGCCGGCAGTGAGTGCTCCCTCGGAACGGCGGGCACCTTTGCCTGGAACGCGGTACCGGCCGGCGACCTGTTCTTCCTGGTGATCGGCAACGACGGTGCCGGAACCGAGAGCAGCTGGGGCACCGATTCCCAGTTCGGAGAGCGGAACGGTCTGGCTCCGTCGGGTCAGTGCGGAACGGTGGCGAAGGAGATTTCGGGTACCTGCCCGTAGCTCCGTAGTCGATGAATCGGCCGCCGGCTCCTTGCCAGGGGAGCCGGCGGCGCTTGCTGCAGCGACCCCGATCCCTGCGTGCTAGTGTCCCTGGATGCGCCCCAAGAGCTCCGGCGCCGCGGATTCGGCACGCGAGCGAGCATCCGGTCTGAGGCCGTCCTACCGCGAGGTCCTGCGCGAGTGCCCGGGCTTCCGGCTGCTGTTCTCCGCGCGGGTGACCAGCCTTCTCGGGGACTGGTTCTCGGTCCTCGCCACCATCGCCTTGCTCCGGGAAGTGGTCGGCTCGAGCGCCGGCGCCATCAGCGGCATGCTGATCCTCCGGCTGCTTCCGATCTTCCTGGCCGGCCCGCTGGCCGGCGTGGTGGCGGACCGCTTCAGTCGCAAGTGGATCATGGTGCTCAGCGACGTGATCCGCGTCGTCATCGTGCTCGGTTTGATCGCGACACCGTTGACCCCGTGGCCGATCGGCCTCACCTACCTGCTGATCGCCTTGCAAGTCGTCGCCGGGACGTTCTTCGAGCCGGCCCGTAGCGCCGCGCTGCCGCAGCTCGTTCCCGATCGCTACCTCGCCACCGCCAACGCCCTGGGTGCGGTGGCCTGGTCGGTGATGTTCACCCTCGGCGCCGCCCTCGGTGGGATCGTCACCGACTTGCTCGGCTGGCGAGCGGCTCTCGGCGTCGACGCTCTGACCTACGTGGCCTCCGCCGCCCTGGTGTGGAGGATCCGCCTGCCCCGCCGCGAGGTTCGCGGCACCCGGGCCACCGACTGGATGACGCTGACCGGCTTCCGCGACTTCCGGGACGGCATCCGCTTCATTGCCGGTCGCCTCGATGTCGCCACGGTGCTGTTCGTCAAGGCCGGCTGGGGTCTGGCGGGCGCAGTGACGCTGTTCCTGACGCTGTTCGGAGAGCGGGAGTACGCCCTCGCCGGACGACCCGATCTGGGGGTCGCGCTGCTGTACGTCTCGCGCGCCGTGGGAACCGGCATCGGACCGGTGCTGGCGCGACGGATCGTGCACGACGAGTCCCCCGAGGCGATGCGGCGTTTGCTCGGGGCCGCCATGCTGTGGTCGTGCCTGTGGTACCTGGTCTTCTCCACCGTCCACATCTGGTGGGTGGCCGCAGGGTTGGTGGTGCTGGCACATTTCGGCGGGAGCATTCTGTGGGTCTACAGCACCGTCATGTTGCAGCGCATGGTGCCCGACGAGTTTCGCGGCCGTGTGATGTCGACCGACCTCGGCCTCGCCACCCTGGCGATCTCGGCCAGCCTGTGGGTCTACGGTTGGCTGGCGGAGTCCCCGGGGGCCGACCTTCGCCTGCTGGTGCGGGTCCTCGCGCTGTCGTTGCTCGTGCCGGCGGCGTTGTGGTGGATCGCGGCCGGACGCTGGCCGGTAGGCTCGCGACGCGGTGTAGAGCCCCCATCCCATGACCATGCCTGAGCATCGCGGCTACGGCGTCCTGCGGTTGCTGGCGGGCGCCGTGATGATCAGCTTCGCGCCTGTCTTTGTGCGCGTGATCGATGTCCCGCCCACCACCGGAGCCCGCCGTCACCCAGGAGCCCTGAAGGGACTGGCTTCAGGACTCGTTCGGCTCCAGCGCCAGCCGGAACGACTGTGACGCCGTACCCTCGGAGTCGTTCTCGTAACTGCGGATCTCCGACCTGATCTCGTAACGGCCCGGTGGAAGATCGACCCAGCCGTTGATCCGGAGTGGCTCGATCTCACCGGACTTCCACGCGGCTTTGTCGTAGGAGTGGTTGATGAGGTTGAACGAGCGGGTAACCGTCCTTCCGCTGTCGTCCAGGATCGAAGTCTCGATGACGAAGTTCGCCGTCGCCTGATCGCCCTTCATCTCGTACCCGAAGTCAGCGGGCTCGGCCTCGATCTGGAAGGGAACCCTGTAGGTACCGTCGCCGGGCTCGGATGTCGGCGGAGCCATGTTGAGACGGACGTCGATGGTGCCCTCGGAAGGTGGGTCGATGCGGTAGCGCCGCGGCCAGCTGATCCTGACGCCCCGGCGCGCGCACTTGATCTTGACCCGGTGCATCCCCTTGTCTTTCTTCTTGCGGTCGACGTAGTAGCCGAGCACGTACCCCGAGCGCTCCAGGGCAACAACGTCGCCCAGGCCTTCGCGAACCCCTTCGGCCGTGACGTGGACGCCTCCAGTCTCCTGCGCCAGGTGGGACATCGCCTCGGCGGCCCCGCGGTGGGCCAGGTCGATGGGGTCGGCCTCCACCGAGGGAATCGAGGTCAGGTTCGCGCCGACCCGTGTCTGTCCCGACGGGGGTTGCGAGACGAAGTGCAGGACGACGCCTTGCCGGTGTGCCTTGGTGATGATCTGGTCGAAGCCGTAGCCGCCGCCTTCTCGGATGCCCGTGTACGGGGTGCCCAGCACCGCCGCCACCGCGGCGTTGAGCTCGAGCTCCGAGCTCAACGAGGCCCCCTGGCCGAGGACGACGAGTGACTTGCGGCCCGACAGTCCCGAGGCAAACTCCACCGCCGCCAGCAGCACGCCCAGGTACGCCTGTTCCGCCAGGGTCGCCTCTTGTCGGTAGGATCCGGAGACGCCGTTGACGCAGGACGGGATCCCGTCGGCATCCTCGTTCAGGCACAGCTCCAGACGCTGCAGCAGGCGCCGGATCCGCACCGAAGGATCGATCGCGGGCACGCGCTTGCGCCGGTAGGCAGCATCCACTCCCGCGGCCAGCACCGCGGGATCGTTGGTGAACGGAGCCTCCAGGTTGAGCGTCCCGGTGTAGGAAAGGAGCGAGACCAGCTCGTCTCCCCGGAACCGGTCGGTGACGAACTCCGCGAGCTGCGATTGGGCCTCGTCACGGGCCATGTGATTCTCGTGGATCAGGTCGATCAGCACGACGAAGAAGCGAGGCTCTCCCTGAGAGGTCGAGACCGGCTGTGTAGGACCGCCCGGCGCGTCGACGAACAGCCGGGCGGTCAGCCCGGAGCCGCCGACCGACTCGCGGGGATCGAGGAAGGCCACCTCGACCTTGCCACCGGCGTCCTTGACGCGCAGATCCTCGGGTTTCAGATCGGTGACCGGCCGGCCCTCAACATCGGTGGCGAAGATCGTGATCTGCTGGAGACGAACGGAGACCTTCTCTACCAGCTCGGACTGTTGCGGCCTGTCCGGCTCTGGCTTCGACCCGGCCGGCCCGCGCGCATGGGCGACCGGGAGCAGGGCCGCAACGAGCAGCGCGCCGGTCAGCAGTCTTCGAGTCTTGAACGACACTGCGTCGTGCTCCGTGCACCCGTCTCTTGAAGGGAGTCGTGACGGTTCCAGGTCCAGTGAATCACAACGGGTCGAAAGGGTCAAAACGGCCGACGACGTTTGCGTCCAGGCGGGTGGCCCGGTCCAGAGCTGACGCCGGTCGCAAGACTACCGTCATCCGGGCCGACATAGAAAAAGGCCGGCGGTCGAAACCGCCGGCCCGTTTCGCACTCAAAGATTCGTTCAGCCTACGTAGGTCTTCTTCTTCCGGACGACTTTCTTCCGCTTGGCCTTTCGCTTCTTGGCCTTCTTCTTGGTGGCCTTTTTTTTCCTGGCCTTTTTCTTCGTTGCCTTGGCCGCTTTCTTCTTGGATTTCTTCCTGGCGACCTTCTTCTTTGCGACTTTCCTCTTCGTTGCCTTCTTCTTGGTGGCTTTCTTCTTCCTCGCCTTCTTCTTGGCCATGGGCCAACCTCCTTTCAGCAACGGTGGCTCGGGCGCCTACCGTGGCTCAGGCCGTCTCCACCTGCTCCGAAGCCACGTCGAGTAGGTACTCGAGGTCGTGCACCATGAGGTAATCGTAGCCGTCGTCGCCCGTGTACCACACGCCCTCGTCGCTGGTCTCGACGATCGGATACCAGACCCCACTGTCGAAAACCCAACCGGCCGGATCCACCGCGTAGAGGCCCTCGGGGTCTCCGTTTTCCTCATCGACGTCGAATCCGACGATCCACCAGCCTTCTTGCTCGGTGACTCCCAGGATCAGGTAGGCCCAGCCGTCCCACCAGCTGACCCACTGGCCGGGATCCAGTTCGTCTCCCACGATGACGTCGGCGAGCGACTTGACGGAGGTTCCCGCCATGACCATCGCGCCGGCACCGGCCGCGAGGGTCCCGAGCGCGCGCCGTCGCGTGATCGGGTGGCGTACCCGGGGCACAGATTTCGTGCTCTTCCTTTTCTTCATGGGTTCCTCCTTTTCGGGGTCGGGCGACCCTTGTCTCACTGCTCCTGCTTCCGGGGGGGTGCGCCAAGCATAAACGAACCGGGCCCGAGCTCCTAGCCCGTGTGCGTGACCCGGGTCACATGTTCGGTCCGTAGTCCCCGGCAGGTTGCTGATGGCGCAGCAACATGCGCGGACGGCGCTTCAGGCGGGTGTCACTCGTTCTCGGGACGCCGGGCCAGCAGGGCCTCGACCGTGATCTCGGCACCATAGCGCGTCAGAACGATCTCCATCGTGTTGCCGACGCCGCCGGCCATCACGATGCTGCGCAGCCCATCGGTCGATGCCACGGGGACTCCGCCGGCCTCGTAGACGACGTCGCCGACCTCCAGGCCCGCGGCATCGGCCGGCCCGCCGGTCTCGACTTCGGAGATCATCACGCCGGCATCTTCGGGGGCGCCGAAGTGGAGGCGAAGACTCTCGGGGAGATTGATCGCCTCGACGCCGATCCAGGCCAGCCGGACGCGCAGGTTCTCGCCCCTGGTGGGATGCTCGGTCAGTCGGGCATCGAGGCTCAGCTCGTCGTCGCCCCGCTCGACCGTCAGCGAGACCCAGCGCCCCTCTTCCATCGCACGAATCGTCGCCTGGAGCTCCCTCGGCGACGAGACCGCCACGGCGTCCACGGCGACGATCCGATCCTGGGCCCGGAGACCGGCCTTGGCGGCGGGACCGTCCTCGACCACGCCGGCGATCGGCACCCCACGAGGGGCCGGCTCTTCCGGCGAACCTTCGACCTGGGCCCGCGGACCCCCCAAGACGACACCGAGCCACGCGTAGTCAGCTTCCTCGCCGGCGGCCAACGGGAGGGCGACGGTCACGACGAGTCCGACGACGAGCGCCAGGGAAAGACGGATCCTCGGGGAGCGCGCTTGCATGTGTCTCATGGCTCGAACCTCCAGGGGGACTTCTCCCATTCTACCCCGAGGTCGCGTCGTCTGCTCAGTCCGGCCGCCGGACGCGCACCGGGTCCGGCGGTTGCGGGAGCAGATCGACGCCCTCCGTCTCCATCATCTCGAGGGCAACCTCGACGGCCTTCTCGAGCTGCGGGTCGTGGCCCGAGTGAACCAGCGCGGGAAGCTGCTCGACCTCGATGTCGGGAGGCACGCCCTCGTTCTCGACCTCCCACTCGCCATTGACGTTGTAGAAGCCGCCTCGGGGGGCGGTGATGAAGCCGCCGTCGATCAGCGGCGGAACGTCCCAGATACCGACCAGACCGCCCCAGGTCGTGGTGCCGACCAGTGGACCGATCTTCTTCTTGCGGAACATGTACGGAAGCATGTCGCCGCCCGATCCCGAGCTCTCGTTGATGATCATGACCTTCGGGCCCCAGATGGCGGCGTTGGGCGCGGTGAACGGTTGGCGGTCCCCGAGCGGGTTATTGAAGTAGCCGAGCAGATCGCGAGAGATCAGGTCGACGATGTAGTCGGCGATCGAGCCGCCGTGGTTGAAGCGCTCGTCGATGATTGCGCCCTTCTTGTCCTGCTGTGAGAAGTAGTAGCGCGTGAAGTTGGTGTAGCCCTCCCCCGCGGTGTCGGGAACCCAGACGTAGGCCAGTTTGCCTCCCGACAGCTCATCGACCTTGCGGCGATTACTCTCCATCCACTCACGCTCCCGCAGCGGTATCTCGTTGCCCACCGGGACCACGGTGATCTCCCGGGCGCCCTCGGGTCTCGGCTTGTCGTTGAGGGTCAGGATCGTCTGCCGGCCGGCAGTGCGGTCGAACAGGCTATAGGGATTCGCATCGACGGTCAGATCCTCTCCGTCCACCGCCAGCAGATAGTCTCCCTCGTTGACATCGAGACCCGGGCCGCTGAGCGGAGCGCGCAGCTGGGGGTTCCAGTTCTCGCCGCGGTAGATCTTCGCGATGCGGTAACGCCCGTCGGCAACCTCGAAATCGGCTCCGAGCAGGCCCACGGGAACGGTCTCGACGTCGGGTTCGTCGCCACCTCCGGTGAATGAATGCCCGATGGCGGTCTCGCCTCCCAGAATGTCGAGGATGTGAGTGAGGTCGGCACGATGCCGCACCGAGTCGACCCACGGCGCGTAGGTCTCGTAGGCCCAATCGAGATCGAGGCCGTGGACATTCTCGACGTAGAAGTAGTCACGCTGGTACCGCCAGGCCTCCCGGAAGATCTGCTTCCATTCGGCCATCGGATCGACCTTCATGCGCATTCCGGATAGGTCGAGCCGGCCCTCGCCGCCGGCGCCTCCCGGCGCCTCCGCGCCGAGAGAATCGACATCGACGATGAAGAAGCTCGCACCGTCTTCGCCGGGTTGGCCGTAGAGCATCTTCTTGCCGTCGGCGGAGAGACCGAAACCGAGGACGCCTCCGAGGATCATCTCCGCCTCGCGGTCCTCCAGGGTGTAGCGGTGCACCGTCAGGCCGGGCTCATTCCGGATCTGCTCCGAGTAGTAAATCGTTCCTTCGGCACCCGCGACCAAGGTGGTGTAGTCACGCTCGGGGACCTCGAGGGCGAGAATGCGCTGGTCGAGGTTCTCGAAGTCGATGTCGACCTCTACGGCTTCCTCTTCGTCGCTGTCTTCCTCGTCGTCCTTCTCGCCGTCGTCGTCGCCTTCATCTTCTTCGCCCTCGTCTTCCGGCTCCTCATCGTCGCTCTCGGGGGCCAACGGCGAGGCCTCGTCCTGTGCGAGCACGGCCAGGTAGATGGCGTGGTTGAGCGGCTCGTTGTACGAGCTCATGTCGAGCCACCCGACGTTCAGGCCGTAGTCGGTGCCGGCCAGGAAGTACAGGTACTTCCCGTTCCGGTCCCACGCCGGGGAGTGGGCATTGGACCTCCCGTCGGTGATCTGCGTCGACTTGCCCGTCTCGAGAGAGTAGACCACGACGACCGCGAACTGGTTGCTGAGCCGCTTGCTGTAGGCGATCCACTTCGAGTCCGGCGACCACTCGGGGTACAGCAGCCGGACGGGGTGGGCGAAGCCCTCGTTGTCGATTCTCCGCGCGTCGCCGCTTGCGAGGTCCAGGACCCACAGGTTGCGGTCGGCGTCCCCGTAGGCCAGGTGCTTCGAGTCGGGAGACCACCGCGGGGTGTAATAGAAAGTAGGGTCTTCGAGCTCGAAGGTCTTCGGGTTCTTTCCGAACTGGTCGGTGACGACGAGTCCGTACTCGCCGCCTTCGTCCGAGAACCACGCGATCGACTTGCCGTCGGGAGACCACGACGGCGTGCGGTCCGCGACACCGGGGCTGCGAGTGAGGTTGCGGACGTCACCTTTCTCGGCCGGGACGGTGAAGATGTCGCCGCGGGCCTCGAAGACCGCGCGCTTGCCGGTTGACGAGATCGAGCCGGTGCGAATGGCATCGCCCACGTCTTCCCAGTGGGGCCGCGCCCACGGGAAATCACCCCGCAGCGTGATCTCGAGCTTTCGGGGCTCGCCCCCCGCAGCGCCGAGGGTCCAGAGGTAACCGCCGTTCTCGAAGACGAGCAGGCCGTCGCCGCCCTCGAGGTTCTTGCAGTCGAATTCCTTGAAACGGGTTCGCTGGGCGAGCGACTCTGTCTTCACGTCGTAGGCCCAGACGTTCATCGCCCAGTCCCGGTCGCTCAAGAAGAAGATCGTGTCGCCGAGCCAGACCGGCGAGAGGTCGTTGCTGTCCTCCCACGGGAGCTTCTCGACCTCGAGGGACTTCAGGTCGATGACGCGGATCGGCTGGGCCTGCCCGCCGCGGTAGTTGCGCCACTCGGTCTCCCACGGCATGAGCTTCTGGTAGGCCATGCGCGCGCCGTCGGGCGAGAACTTGCCGTTCTCGACCCGCGGAAGGGGGAGGGACTCCGGCAAGCCGCCGTCGAGGGATACCGTCCATAGCCGCGGCCACGGTCGGGGCGCATTGATGCGGCCCGATGCGAACACGATGCTCTTGCCGTCGTTGGTCCAGCCGCGCACGGCATCGGGCCCGGGGTGCCACGTCAGCCGTTCGGGCGCGCCGCCCTCCACCGCGACGACGTAGACGTCGACGTTGCCGTCGTACTGCCCGGAGAAGGCGACCCGTTTCCCGTCGGGCGAGAAGTGGGGCTCGCCCTCGGCGCCTTGAAACGTGGTCAGGCGTCGCGCCTCGCCGCCGTCGCGGGAGACGATCCAGATGTCGTTGGCGTAGACGAATGCGATCTGCTCGGCGCCGATCGCCGGGTTACGCAGCAGACGGGCCTCCTCGGCTCCGAGGGCGGGAAGCGCCAGTGTCAGGATGAGCATCGTGATGGCAGCGCGGGCGAGCTTCACGGGAGTCTCCTTTGTGCTCGGGGAGCGCCGGTCCCGGTCGACAGACCTCTCCCCTCCGAAACATACGAAGGCGCCACGGGCAGGGTTTCCCCGCCCGCGGCGCCTTCGGTTATGCCGCTATCGATATTTCTTGCGGATCCCGCACCGTGAAAGGGGCGGACTAGCTACCCGAGTCGATCCTCGACGTGAAGCCGTTGGTCTTCGAGTACTCCCAGGTGGCGTCGTCGGCCTCGTGGCGATTGACCACGGAGACGTGCTGGGTGTAGTCGAGGAGAAACGGGACGGGCATGTTCGCGATGGTGACCGGTCCCCCATCCGCGCCCTTCATGGCTTCGATCTCGACGGTCGACGTGGCCGCGGCGAACTTCAATCGGCCGTCGCCGCGCTCGATGGTGACCGGGACCTTCTCGGCGGAGAGTGTCTTCCACTCGCTGAAGCCCTGGCTCGCCCTGAGCAGCTCCACCACGGCCTCGACCTGCTCGTCGGAGGCCTTCTCGCCGACGTAGTACTTGACCCATTTGCCCATGCTGAACGTCGCGACCACCGGGATGCCGTCGAGCTGCACACCGTTGTAGTGACCGGTCTCGATGTCGATGAGGCGGCTGCCCTCGCAGGGCATCGCCGTCGCCGGCGAGCCGAACAGGCACGGGCAGACCGGATTGCAGCTGCAGCTCTCCGCGACGTCGGCCTTGATCGACCAGTCGGGAGCAGCCTCGACGTTGCAGCCGAGCGTCAACGCGGCGGCGACGGCGACGATCGTGAGCATGACAAACCAACGAATCCTGTTCATAGTATTCCCTCCTAGATTGTGGTCCCCAGCCGAACTACGCGGACTATACCATGAGCAGAAATACGTGGACTATCGGCTGGATTCCTCCAGAGCCGCCAGTCGTCGCTCGATCTCCATCAGCTTGTAAATGATGATGACGTGTGTCTTCTTGGCGTCGATTCCCACCGGGCTGTCGAGGCTCTCGATCATTCGAGCGATCTCGTCGTAGCGATCTTGAGGCACTTTCAATGGCATCCTCCATCTAGGTACCGGGTCTCAGAGTTTCTGCCACCGCGCCTCGATCTCGTCGAGGACACGGAGGTACCGGGTGCGGAAGACCAGCGGTTGCCCTTCGATCAGTGCCTTGGAGCGGCGAAGCTCCGGGCGCAGGTCGAGACCGTGGGGGTTGTGCCCCCGCTGGAACGCGTGGTCCGCGATCAGGAGAGCGTAGAAACTGGTCAGGGCTTCGATCCGCGGCGCCCGGCGGCGCAGGTACGCCTGGCCTCCGATGGTCTGGAGCAGGAAGGCGGCGTAGTCGTACTGGACGTTCTCCGCGGGCGGTCGCATCCCCTCGGGGCATCGCTGCCCGGCGCGTAGCCACTGGTAGAGATTCAGGGCGAGGGGCTCCGCCATCCGGGATTGACTTCGGCTCAGATCGATGACCCGCGCCAGTCGCTCCGGTCCCAGCGTGATGACGAAGTGGGCGATGTTGGCGCGCATGGCGCCGCCGTCATCGAGCCTCATGCCGATCGTCGGTTCCCGTCGCTCGAGCGATTCGGAAACGTCGAGCAACAGCTCGAACGTCCCCGCAGACACGCCCGACGCGCGGGCGTAGTCGCCGGAATCCACACGGCCCGACAGCGCCCGAAGGCCGTCGAGCGCGGTCGAGCAATCGGTGGGCGCATCGAAATCGTCCGGCCACACCGGTGGCGCGCCGGTGATCTCGACCCACTCGCGCTCGAGCGGCGCGAAGGCCGAGCCCGGCGGCAGCTCGGGAAGGGGAGTCTCAGCGGCGGCTTCGGTGGTCGCTGCGGGCGTGGGCCGTGGGCGGGAGAGGTACTTCCAGCCCCAGAAGATCAACACCGCGGCGATCAGGATGACGAGCGGCAGCAGGCGAAGGAACAGCTTCGAGCGATTCTCGGACATTCGTTTTCCCCGTGCCCCTTCCCCGCCGGTCATTGTACGCCACCGATCCGGTCAGACATCGCGAAAACCCAGCGCGACCAGCAGGCACGGCCCGCCGGAGATCACGGTCAGCCCCAGCGTTTCGGCTCGGGTCACGGCCGCAGCGCTCTCCGCCCCGGGCTGCATCCACACGAATTCGGCGCCCGCGGCGGGGGCGTTCTCGACGACCCGCTCCGTGACGTCGGGCGGAGTGATCACCGAGATGCCGCGAACCGAGGTCGGCAATTGCCCGAGGCTCGAAACCGACGCCACACCTTCCACCTCGGTCGCGCTCGGGTTGACGGCATAGACCTCGAGCCCATGCTGCAGATAGCAGCGCAGCACCTTGTTGCCATACTTGCTCCGGTCCCGCGACGCTCCCACCACCGCGTAAGGTCCAGCGCTCAGGAACGACTCGATCTTCTCTTTCACACCAGTCTCCATGGCAAGTCCCCAATTGTACAGAAACTGGGGACAGTACACCTATTTCCGGGTTGTCGACATTTCAGCGGCAGCGTTTTCGAGGTCGGCCCGCCCGGCGCGGACGGATCGTGCGAGACAGTTTCGCCTCGAACCATTCGACGAACTCGCTCGAGCCACTCGGGCGGCCCCTCGACGTATTCAGGCGGATTCGCTCATAGTCCTTGGGCGCCAGGCCCTGTGCTAGCCATGTCCTCCAGCCATCGATCGGGCCGGGAAACGGCCTCGAGGACGAGAGCAGTGTGTCCGACGCGAGGCCTGCGTGAATCGCAGCGCTCGACCATCGATACTCCGTGGGATCACACACGAGACCGGCGCGCACCGGGTTCAATTCGACGTATCGCACGGCAAGCCACAGGTGCGCCTCGTCGAGCGGCGTCGAGAAGAACCGACCGGCCCATAGGTGGCCAGTCCACTCGTGCCGCCGGTTCACTGCGCGGGAGTAGTGACGGTGGGCGTTGCCAATGGCCTTGGCAAGCGAGTCGGACCTCTTGGGTTGGACAATCAGGTGCACGTGATTCGTCATCAGGCAGTACGCCCAGACCTCCATGGCGTAGCGCTCGGCGTACTCTCGGAGCAACCACAAATATCGCAGCCGATCGTCGACCGTGAAGAAGACGTCCTCGCAACGGTTGCCTCGGTGGGTAACGTGGTAAGAGCAGTCCGGTAGAACCACTCTGGCGAGTCGAGCCATGGGATCTCGGGGGAAGCGGGCCCGGAGAAAGAGTAGCCTGTCGCGTGTACGAGAGGATGTTGTTGGCGCGATCCTCGGGTTGTTGATCGGTAACGGTTCACCAGAACTGGAAAACCCGGAAATAGGTGAGCTGTCCCCAGTTTAGGGAGGTGGTTGGTTCCATGACGATCTCTCGGATTGCTACGTTGGGGCTGAGGTTGAGTAGATAAAGGACGGTGGCCGCGATGTCATCGGGGAGGATCATCTTCTCGGCGGGGACGTCGGCGTCGGCGCGGTCCCAGTCCGCCTCCGCCAGCTCGGTGATCTCGCCCCACGCGCCGACCCCAGCGTTGTTAATAAGGACAGACGGGGGCCCGAAGTGCCCGCACGATGGCCAGGCCGATCCCACTGCTTTCACCGGTGACGAGCGCGACGTGATCCTGCCTATTCATGAATTCCTCCGTCTCCGAGGTTCAAGCATAGTCCGAAAGTGAGTATCCTCTCCTCACGATGACCGTCGCCCGTTGGGTCGCCGTCCAGCGCAATCCGGTCTCCGGGGCCGGCCAGGATCGCGCCGCGATCGTCGAGCTGGTGCTGCGACTTCGCGAGCACGGTCTGCACCCCAGGCTGTTTGCCAACCGCGAGCGCCTCCGGCGGAGGCTCGACGACCCACGTTGGCGGGAGCGGCTCGTTGGTATTGTCGCCGCCGGCGGCGACGGAACCGTCGGCGACGTCATCAACCGCTTCCCCGGGTTTCCGTTGGCGATCCTGCCGCTGGGAAACGAGAACCTCCTCGCCGGCTACCTCGGCATCCCGAAGGCCGGACGGGCCGTCGCCGACATGATTGCGGCGAGCCACAGGCAGAGGCTGGACGTCGGCGTGGTCGGAGACCGCCGGTTCACCCTCATGGCGAGCGCCGGCTTCGACGCCGACGTCGTCCACCGCACGCACGCCGCGCGAACCGGACACATCACGCGCGGTCGCTACGTCGGTCCGATCCTTAGGTCGCTGTTCCGCTACCGCTTCCACGAGATGCGGATCTACATCGATGACGACCCGGCCCCGTTGCGGGCGCGAACGGCATTGATCGTCAACATCCCGGCGTACGCGATCGGCCTTCGACTGGCGGATTCGGCCCGCGGTGACGACGGCGTCCTGGATCTTCGCCTCTTCGAGCATGGGTCCGTGTTCCGGATGCCCTGGTACTTCGTGAGGGTGCTGACCCGATCCCACGAGCGCCTTCGCGACGTTCGATCGGCCCGCGCCTCCCGGGTGAGGATCGAGTCCGACGAGCCCATCCCGGTCCAGATCGACGGCGACCCGGCCGGCTGGACCCCGGTCGAAATCCGTATCCTCCCGGGCGCATTGGAGGTCTTTGTCTGACCGTGGCGTCTGGGCGGGATGCCATCGATCGAGTCGGCGAGACCCCAAAATCCAGAAAACCCGGAAATCAGTGAACTGTCCCCAGTATGGCGAAGGGGGGCCGGGGGGGCGGTTTCGGGGTATAAGTAGCTTTATATGGATCGGGTTGCGTCTCTTGGAGCGGGCTGGCTGATCTTGCTGGTCTTGGGAGGGGTGCCGGCCGCCGTGCAGGCGAGCGGGGGCGATCTTCATTTCGAGCGGATCGGGACCGAGAGCGGGCCTCCTCCGGAGGTGATCACCTCGATCTATCAAGACCGCGCCGGCTTCATCTGGATCGGCTCTCGCGACGGGCTCGCGCTCTACGACGGGTACACGTTCACCGTCTTCGAGCACGATGCTTCCGACCCGACCTCGATTTCCGACAACACGATCCGCACGATCTACGAGGACAGCAAGGGAAACTTGTGGCTCGGCACCAACACGGGCGGGCTGAACCGGCTCGACCGGGCGAAGTGGCAGTTCGAGCACTTCCGCCACGACTCGGCCGACTCGAGCTCGATCAGCCACGACAGTGTCTACGCCATTCT
>Ga0316187_10000037_pt1 | contig 73484 bp, 67 predicted proteins | sample CroRivburrow1_MG_FD_204927 | JGI IMG/M metagenome (GOLD analysis project Ga0316187, IMG submission 204927) | Coastal sediment microbial communities from Maine, United States - Cross River worm burrow 1 | ecosystem: Environmental > Aquatic > Marine > Coastal > Sediment | place: USA: Maine...
CAGTTCAGGGCCGCCTATAACAATTATCGTACTGATTATGACTTTGAGGCCTACCGCGAGATCCATGACTATGACTTTGAAACGGCCACCGACGATTTCTGGGACCTTCGCCTGTACCTGGATTATCGGTTCTGAAGCTTAAACCAGGTCCAGGAAATCCCCGGGCTTTGGAAGGTGCACTTCGGCCCCTGTACGGTTTTCCAGGTATTTTCTGAAAGCTTCCTGCGACTCGATTTCGCCGTGCACCAGGTAAACCGGCGGCAGATTTTCCATGTTCTCATACCAGCGGGCCAGGTCGTCCTGGTCACCGTGCGCGGACAGGCCGCCCACCGTGTGGACCGTGGCTCTGACCGGTATATCCCTTCCGTGAATGCGAACGGAGCTGTCACCGTTGACCAGGCGGCGCCCCAGTGAGCCGTTCGCCTGGTAGCCAGTGATCAACACCTGGGTGTCCTCGCGCTCCAGGTTGTGCTTGAGGTGATGAATGATCCGTCCCCCGTTGCACATGCCGCTTCCCGCGATCACGATCGCCCCTGAATCTATCCGGTTGATAGCCATGGACTCGTCCGGCGTCCTGCTCAGCGTCAGGGTGGGCAGCAGCGGCATCCCGCCATTTTCCTTTCTCAGGCGGGTAGCTTCCTCGTCGTAAAGATGCGGATATTCCCAGTAGACCCTGGTGGCTTCGATCGCCATGGGGCTGTCCAGGAAAATCCGGAATCGGCCCAGGTCCCATTCATCGTGATATTTGCCAAGCTGGTACATGATTTCCTGGCTTCTGCCGATAGAAAAAGCGGGGATCAGGATATTGCCTCTGTTACTGCGTGGAGAAGTGAGAATCTCACCCAGTTCACGGATGGTTTCTTCGCGGTCCCGGTGCCTTCGCCCGCCGTAAGTGCTCTCCATAAGCACCAGGTCTGCCCGGGGAATGGGGTCCGGGTCCTTCAGGATCGGCGTATCGTACTGACCCAGGTCGCCGGAGAATACGATCTTCCGCTCAACTCCGCGTTCTTCCGCCCAGATTTCCACAGCGCAGGAGCCGAGTATATGGCCTGCATCGTGAAAAGTGACCCTGACCCCTTTTATGACTTTGAATTCGGTCCGGTACTTGCGGCCGCGCAACTGGCGCATGACCTGCTCACCTTCTTTCAGGGTGTAGAGGGGCTTGACCTTCTTGCCGATTTTTCGGCTTCGGTACTCGGCGTCACGTTCCGCCAGGTGGGCGGCATCCGCCAGCAGGATGGCCACCAGTTCGCAACTGGCCTCCTGGGCGAAAATCGGGCCACGGAAACCTCTTTTCACCAGCAAGGGCAGGCGGCCGCAATGGTCCAGATGGGCGTGACTGAGCACCACCGCATCGATCTGCGAAGCGTCGAAAGGAAACGGATCGCGGTTACGGTCCTCGTCCTTGCGGCTGCCCTGAATCATCCCGCAGTCCAGCAGAATCCGGTGATCTCCGATATGCAGAATATGACAGGAACCGGTTACCTCAGCGGCTGCTCCGAAAAACTCCAGTTTCATGGCATCACTGGCCCATCATCTGGGCCCTTACCAATGGGATCGGCGGCCCGCCGAAAGAAAGAAATATGTCATGAAATTCCTTCCAGGACTCCCTGCCCTCACGCTCCTGCGTCCAGTCATTCCGCAAATCACGGATCATCAGCTTGCCAAGCGTGTAATTGAGATAGGCCGGGTCATAGGTGCCGCGCGCCGCCTGCTGGCGGGCCGTACCCTCATCCTGGTAGGCCTCCTCCATGAACAGTCTCTCCGAATCCTCGACCGTCATGCCTTGCGTATGTAAACCGATGGCGGAAAGGAACCGTGCATTGCGCAACAGGGCATTGCTCAACTGCCCAATCCGAGTCTCCGCCGAAGCGCCTCGTAAACCGGCTTCCTTCATCATTTCCTCGGTGTAGTGCGCCCAGCCTTCAGCGAAAGCGTATGTGACGAACAACCTGCCAAACACCCAGTCGGAGCGCTTGGCATGCAGGAAATTCAGAAAATGCCCGGGCCAGACTTCGTGAACCGAGGTAAACAGTAAGTCGGATTCACCGGCGATATAGGCCTGTTGAACTTCCTCCGACCATTCCGGGTTGGGAGGAGAAATATAGTAAACGGAAGGCTGGTCTTTCTCGAATGGACCGGGGATGTTGATGTAGGCAAAATTTGAGCGCGCGTAAGGCGGCGCCTCGGCCACCAAGGCTTCCTCATTCCCCGGAATGCTGATCAGATCCTGCTCAACGAGGAACGCGCGGGTTTCCGACAATTGTTGTCTTGCCGATTCCACCGGTCCTCCCGGCGGCTTGCGATTGGCCATCATTGCAAAACAACTGCGAATGCTTTCACCGGGCGCGAATTCGGCACAGGCTTCACCCAGCGCAATCTGATTCTGCCGCATGTCCTCAAGGCCCAGGGCCTCGAGTTCGGCCAGCGGAATCTCGACCCGCTCGGTGTCGTAGATCATCTGGCTGAACAGGTCGGCTCCCAGTGCGAAATCCTCGGTTGCCGTCGGCAAATTCGAACTCAGCCAGTCGGCAAGCCCCTGCATGGCGTCGGCCGCAGCCGAGTTGGCCTCGGAAAAAGCTGCCTGCAGTTCGGCATCGTCAACCGTCGCAAACACCTCCGGAACATCATCTCTGAAATAGGCGGCCATGCCGCCAAACGAATCAACACCGTATTGCAACCGGGTCCGCGCCATCGGCATGCGCAGGTTTTCCCGAATTTGCCCCGCTGCCCGGGTGACGCTTTGCGCGTAACGGGTGTAGGCCTTCATCCGCTCTTTCAGCGGCGCATAATCCAGCGTGATGTAAGGGCTCGGGTCGAGCGAGTCGGACATCCAGTCGAAATAGAAAGCCGGATTCACGAAGGGCCATTCCGCCTTGTCCAGCCAGAACAGGGCGCGGTCGATTGCGGCCAGCAGGTATTCCCTCTGGAAACTGCCTTCAGCGCCCAGTTCATCGTCACTGAAGGACAGCGCCTGTTCTCTGGCCTGTTTCAACCGGACTATTTCCAGCGCAATGCCTTCCGCACTCCAGTCCTGCAACTGGCCGTCGTATTCATGCCGGCCCTGCACCACGGCAAAACCGGGATGCGTCGCCAGGTATCCCTCGATGTACTGATCCACGAAAGCGACCCAAGCATCGGAAGGCGCCGGGACCTCATCATCAAGCCCCGTATCGGTGCTTTGCTCAACGGAGGGCTCATGCTCCGACCCGCTATCCGGACTTTCCGGCTTGCAGGCAGCCAGAAAACAAAGAAAAACCGCGAGACCGAGCAGTCTCGCGGTACTGTTGATGACGGGCATCTGGCTTACTTGACCCCGTGCATGAGCTTGTTGATCAGTGGCGCCACGACCAGGTACGCGATACCAAAGGCCAGGCCAACCCAGAACAACATCATGTAAGTGTCGGAGTACTGGCCGATGGCAGCGCCGGCCTCAGGCCCGTGTCCGCCACCCGAAGCGATGGCCGCGATAAGACCAGCCATGTACTGGGCCATCGCTATCGACAGGAACCAACCACCCATAGCCATGCCCGTTTCCTTTTCAGCGGCCAGCTTGGTGACCATCGACAGTCCAATCGGTGACAGGCAAAGCTCACCGGTGGTATGCAACAGGTAGCACAAGGCCAGGAAAATCCAGGGGACCAGACCCGCGGCGTTCTGAAAATTGGCAATCGCAAACACCAGTATGTAGAAGCCCAGTGCAACCTGGATCAGGCCCAGCGCAAACTTCCGCGGAATTGACGGATTCATGTTGCGCTTGTCCAGCCACGGCCAGATCGCCGCAAATACCGGGGCGAATAACAAAATGTACAGCGGATTAAGTGACTGGAAGATACCGAAACCACCCGCCTGCCAGGCTTCCATACCACCGAACATCGGTGTGACAAATTCCCTGGCGAAGAAATTCATTGAGCTTCCCGCCTGCTCGAACAGGGCCCAGAAGCAGGCATTGGCCACGAACAGGATGATCATCGCGATATAGCGCTGCAGCTGCACCTTGTCCCCGCTCTTGATGCCGGAAATGATGAAATACGCTATCAGGCCGATCATGATGGCGCCGAGCAACCAGCCGAGAATCTCACTTTCAGAAAGCAGGAAGAACACGCCAATCGCCATCACCAGCGCGCCGATCCCCACCAGGAAAAACATCCCCCAGCCTTCCTTGCCTTTTGCCGGCAGGCCGACATGTCCAAGTGATTTTTTGGCCACTTCGAGGAACAGGGTAGACAGAATCATGCCAATTGCCGCGGCGAAGAATCCCCACTTCATGCCGAACTGTACGCCGATCCACGAGGCGGTGATAAACGGTGCGATAAAGGCGCCCAGGTTGATGCCCATGTAGAACACGGTGAAGCCCGAATCACGCCGCACGTCACCCGGAGCATACAGTTTGCCGATCATGGTCGAAATATTGGGTTTGAACAGGCCGTTACCCGCCACGATCAGCGACAATCCCACCAGGAACCAGGTCAGATCCTCGATCAACAGCACGAACAGGCCGGCCGCCATGATGATGGCGCCGAGCAGAATCGATCGCTGGTACCCCAGCACATGATCGGCAATATAGCCGCCAATGATGCCGGTCGCATAGACCAGGGCGGTGTAACCACCGTAGACCAGGCTGGCCTGCGCATTCGCCTGGTCTCCAAGATGACCGAAAAATGTGGTGGCGACGTAAACCGCCAGCAGGGCCCGCATTCCATAATAGGAAAAGCGTTCCCACATCTCGATGTTTGAAAGTTGCCACAGTGCTTTGGGGTGCCCAAGGAATTCGCCGGGCGGAATGTCTGGCCGGTTGGCCGTATCGGTTTGGCTGCTCACTCGTTCGCTCCGAGTCTTGTTAGAAGTGCGGCCAGCATACCAGACCACATCCCCTTTGGCAGCAGACCTGGCTCACGTGGCGGATGATTAAAGCGCATGACATAATTGAAGATTCAACCATCTTTTTATCCAGAGGCATGTGAATGGATCAGCAAGCTGCACAAAAATTTGTCGATGAGGTCTGGAACGACTCCATCGTTCCCGAGCTCGTCGAATACATCAAAATTCCGGCCAAGTCCCCGCATTTCGATCCCGACTGGGAAAAGAATGGCTACATCGAAGAGGCTGTGCAGCAGATTTTCGCCTGGTGCAAACAACAGAACGTCAGGGACATGTCCTGTGAAATCGTCAGGCTGCCTGGCAGAACACCGCTGATTTTCATGGATATACCGGGTGACAACGACGACACCATCCTGATGTACGGCCACCTGGACAAGCAGCCCGAGATGACTGGCTGGGCCGATGGCCTGGGCCCCTGGATACCGGTGATCAAGGAAGACAAGTTGTATGGTCGCGGTGGCGCGGATGACGGCTATGCCGCCTATGCTTCTTTAACCGCCCTGATGGCCCTGCAGGAACAGGGTATTCCCCGTGCCCGTTGTGTCGTTATCATCGAAGCCTGCGAGGAATCGGGTAGCTTTGACCTGCCCCATTACATCGAACACTTGCGGGAACGGATCGGTACGCCGTCCCTGGTGGTTTGCCTGGATTCAGGCGCCGGCAATTACGACCAGCTGTGGCTGACAGTTTCACTGCGCGGCATGGCGGCCGGCACACTCAGCGCCGACGTGCTGAAAGAAGGTGTGCATTCCGGTTACGCCTCCGGCGTGGTCCCTTCCAGCTTCCGTGTGTTACGGCAATTGATCAGCCGCCTGGAAGATGAAAATTCCGGCAAGGTGCTGCCCGACTTCCTGCATGCGGAAATTCCGGAGCAACGCATGCGGCAGAACCAGCGCATGGCGGATGCGCTGGGAGATGAGGTATTCAATGCCTACCCGTTCGTCGAAGGCGTTCAGCCACAGGCCAATGACAACCTCCAAAGACTGCTCAACCGGACCTGGCGGCCGGCTCTCTCGGTAACGGGCTCGGAAGGTATGCCGTCACTGGAAGCGGCCGGCAATGTGCTGCGCCCGCACACCGCCCTGAAGCTCTCGATGCGCCTGCCACCGACCGTCGATGGCGAATCTGCGACTGACAAGATGAAGAACCTGCTGGAATCCGATCCACCCAACAACGCCCGGGTTACGTTTGAACCCGATCACGCCGCTTCCGGCTGGAACGCTCCGGATATCGCACCGTGGCTCGACACGTCGCTGGAGAAAGCCTCGCAGGCCGCGTTCGGACAGGGCGTGATGTACATGGGCGAAGGTGGCACCATTCCGTTCATGGCCATGCTGGGCGATTTCTTCCCGCGTGCGCAATTCATGATTACCGGCGTGCTTGGACCCAATTCCAATGCCCACGGGCCAAACGAGTTCATTCATATCCCCTTTGCGCGCAAGCTTACGACCTGTGTTTCGCAGGTGATTGCGGATCACTTTCATCGCAAGTCCGGAGAAGGCTGAGTCGTGATTCGATGGTTCATTACTGCGATGGCACTGCTGCCAGTCACCACCGCGTTGGCTGAGGTCACCCACTCCAGCGAGCACGGCTTTACCGTCCGTCACTCGATCAACACCGAAGCGGAGGCATTCGTCATCTACCGCACGATGACCAGCCACATCGACCAGTGGTGGAGCGGCGACCACAGCTGGAGTGGAGATGCCGCCAACCTTTACATGGACGTCGAAACCGGCGGCTGTTTCTGCGAGAGGCTGCCGGGCAGCGGCCGGGTGGAACACCTGCGCATCATCTATTTCTCACCGGGGAAGGAACTGCGCTTTGACGGCGCGCTGGGCCCGCTGCAGACCATGGCGGCCCAGGGCCGGATGGTATGGAAGATAGAAGACAATGGTTCCGGTAACACCATCACATTCACTTACAAGGTGTTCGGCCATCCGGAAGGTGGCCTTGGCGCGATTGCGCCGGCTGTCGACGGGGTGATCGGTGAACAACTTTCCCGACTGGAAAAACGGCTGGGTTCCGGCCAGGGCTGATCACCACCCGGCAAGCATTACTCCCCGGGGCGTTTCGGTGTCGGTCAGTGCGACGATTCGTAAGCATCGTACTTCTTCCTTGCCCCGAGCAGGTCGATGTTTTTCTTACCGTTGTTCAGCTTGAGCACGGCGTCGACTTTTTTGTACTTGAGGTAAACCACACCGTCGCTGCCCGAATCAGCGAAAACCACCCTGGCGCCTGCCTCGATATTGTCGCTGGTAACCCAGGAATCGGGAATCGCAACCCGCCTGCCCAGAATTTCCAGTTCGGCCGTTCCTTCAATCCCCTCAACCATCAATGCCTTTGCAATAAACTCCGGCCGCCAGCCCTCCTGGTTGCGGAACACGGCCGCAATAGGCCTCGAATCGCTGGCATTGAGCTCCGCATATGCGTTTACCCGCATCGGATCAGCCAGCGCTAGCCGGGCGCTGGTCAGATTCAGACGGGTCGACCAGCCCTGATCGTCGAATTCTGCTTTCTGGCCCAAAACCTTAACGTTACCGAGAACGAACCGGGACCCGCTGAGGTCAAACGCCAGCTGTCCCGGCTGGCCATCGGCCAGCACTATATCCGCCGTAAGGTCGGCTTGCAGGTCCTGATCGACGAGGGTAGCCCTGGCATTGCCGGACACCAGGCGAATGTACCCGTTGGCGTTTTCCGGCCTTAGCTGCAAACTCGCATCCAGCACCGCGTCGCCGCCGGTAATCGACAAAGGAAATTCTGGCGGAAGATAGCCCTGGAACACGGCCAGGTCCGGCACACCCAATTTCCCGATCTCAACGCCCACCACCAGGTTTTCATCCGGCAGTTCCGGCTTCGGCACCAGCCGCCCGTCACTGCTTACCTTGATCATCATGGTATCGCCGGCGATGACCGGCCGTGGATCATCCCGGTGAAGCAGCTCGAGGTCGCGAAACCGAAAGCCAAGGTTGAGCAGTCCACCGGTATTGGCCCCTTTTTCCAGGCCCACAGCACCCGATCCACTGATGCGATGCGCTGGCACGTTGACCTGCAGGTCGCGGGCGTTTACCACAAGGTCTGTCCCGTCCAGCACGCGGCCCTGGTCTAACAGCAACCGGCCGCTGACCAGTCCGCTGCCATCTACAGCCACGTCCCGCAACCTCAGCATAAACAGCTCGATGAATTGCAGGCTGCTCACATCGATATGGACTTCGACATCGAGCAGCAGGTAATCCAACAACGCCAGTCCCTTGTTTTCGCGTGGATTGAAGGGCGTAAACCCCATCTTTCCCGTTACCTGTCCTTGACTGAGCAACTCGTAGTCGCCGTTCAGGTAGTGCTTACCCAGGTCGACGTCCAGGCCGGACAGATCGAGTTCGAGCGGCCCGCCACGCGTCCGGTAATTCAGCCCACCTTCGATTTCGGCGACTGAAGAGCCCTGCAGTTGGTAAATCCAGTAGCGGTGCTCGCCGTTGATGCGGATATTGTTCACGGCGACTTGCCAGGGGCTTTTTTTCTTGCGCGGCGTCGTAACTGCAGGGGTGACTTCACGGCCTTCGATCACCGGGAAGAATGCTTCGATCCGGCTGTAGTCCTTGTCCGGCTTGGTTCTTGGGCGCATGCGAAAGGTCACGTTGTCAGCATTGACGTTGCGGATCCGGGCGTGTTTGAAAATGAGCGGCAATAAGCCTATCGAGCCCGAGGCGGAGTCGACATCCACCTGCCAGATCTGGGACCTCGAGTTGCCATTGGCCGATGCGCCATGAACAAAAACCCGGCCGGGGTAGGGACTCCAGGCACTCTCCCAGCTCACGTGAAACTTTTCGGGCCGAATGCCGTTAATCACGGTCTGCGTGTACGGAATCTGCAGCACCGCGTTGATCAACACCAACCAGGCCAGTTCAATGATAACGGCCAGCCTGATCAGCCTGAACAACCCGTTTTTTGTGCCTGCGGGGAGTTTCAAGTCGTTCTCACTATAAGCTCAGGTAACCGTAGTGTAACTCCACTCTTTCACCCACCGCTCCAACGGCTCGAAACGATCACCAATCCAGGGCTGGAAATTCCACCACTTACCGATCGAACTCGTATACAGCGGCTGGATCACCTGAGCCGCGCTGGGCGTGGAAATATGGCGGGACCTGGCGGTTGCCTGGTAGTCGAACAGCGCATCCTCCCACTCCAGGCCGAGAAAGCCAACCATCCCGCCTATTTCATGTGTGAAGTCACCTATCACTTCTTCGTAGCGAACGAAATGCATCGGCAATGCCTCGGCATCACGCATGGCAGTCACGATCTTCATGACCTTGCCGTAATAAGAAACGGCGGTCTCAAGGCGCAGGAACTGGAACATCGCCTGACTCATGCCAAAGCGCTGCTGAAAGCTGCTGAATACACAATCACGGGGGTCGCGCAGGGCGACGATCACTTTCGCACCGGGAAAAAGTCGTGCGATGTGCAGCAGGGCGATGGCATTGAGCGGCTGCTTGTCGACGATCACCTGCCCGCCAACACGCTCTCCCAGCTCCTGTTTTACGCGCTGCCAGTACTTGCGCCGCAAGCCAGAAAGCGTTTTCTCATCCGCGTTACGAAGGTCGCGTAAACCGGCTTCAGTAGCTGGAAAGCGGCTGTAGGCATCGACCAGGTTTTCCCTTTCCTCCAGCACCGTGACGCGTGAATGTGAGGTCAGTACCTGGTCGAGCAGGGTGGTTCCGGAACGCGGAAACCCGACCAGGAACACGGGAGCTTCTTCGATTTCAGCCGCTTTTCCGAAATCAAATTGCGCGATGCTGTTACCGATCTGCTCGACCGCACCGGGGGCGTAGAGTGACTGGAGGTTATGCATCCGGGGCGCGTAGGCCTCGTGCAAAACCTGGTTGGATGCCTGGTAAAGCTTGAACGCAGTCTCGAAATCGCCCTGCTTCTCGAAGGCAAAGGCGCATTTGCCACCGGCGACTGCCTGGTTGACCGGCGACAGCCGACCCGACTGAAACATCGGTAACAACAGCGATATAACCTCACCGAATGCTTTATCCCTGTTCGCGATATTCGCCAGTGTCAGCCGCGCAACGAAGTGCTCCGGATTGATCCCAACCGCCCGCTGGGCCAGCGCACGGGCTTCGTCAGGCTGGTGTTGCGCCTCGAGGATCAGCGACAGGTTGGCCAGCGCCTCGACGTGCCCGGGCTGCTGCTCCAGCACCTCCCGGTACAGCCGGCTGGCTTGCGGGTAGTCATGCAGCGAGTCGCACAGGCTCGCCAGGTTGTAGCGTGCATGAAAATAACCGGAATCTACGCTCAGTGCTTTCCGGTAGAGGGCTTTTGCGCGGCTGTGATTCCCCAGGTGTTCTTCCAGTAAGCCGGCGCTGTTGAGCAGGTGTACATGCCTCGGCGCGATTTTCAGGCCCCGCCTGAACCAGTCACGGGCTTTTGCAAATGCGCCCTGGTCTTTCTCGATCAGCCCCATGAGATGCATGGCATCGACCGAACGGCGATCGCGCTTCAGCACCTTCCGGCCGAGTTGCACCGCCTGTTGGCGGTCGCCGCGCTGGTAACTCAGGAAGGCCTGCTGAATATCGTTGTGCACGGTCTACTCTTCCTTCAACCTCCGGAACTCTGCGCTCTGCAGAAGCTCCATCGCATCACGGTATTCGTCATCGAGTTCCTCGTTATCAGCGCGCAATACCTGCTCCAGCTGCTCCACGCTCTCCCTGATCTTCAGGCCATAAGCCTGTTCATCACCCCAGACTTCATAAAGCTTCTCCAGGCCTTCCTCGTCATGCCGCTTGAAGGTGCGCATCACGCGGTAAGCCCGGACCTCGTCATATCCCAGCAGTTTCAGTGCCTCTTCACCCATGATCAGGGCCGAACCGAAGGTTTCCCGGGTAATTACGTCGGCACTGGCATCCATCAGGCTGTAAGCGTGCGAACGGTCGTAAGCCCGCGCCAGTATCTTCAAATTCGGAAAATACTGCCTGGCCGCCGCGACCATCTGTTCTGCTTTCCTTTTGTCATCGATCGCAACCACCAGCAGCTTCGCCTCGTCAGCCCCGGCGGCTTTCAACAGCTGAACCCGGCTGGCATCACCGTAAAACACCTTGTAGCCGAATCGTCCGGTCAATTCGATCTGTCTGGAATCATGGTCCAGCAAGGTAGATTCGATGCCATCCGCTGCCAGCAGTCTTGAGACTACCTGCCCGAAGCGACCGTAGCCCGCCACGATTACCGGGCTGGGCGGGGCGTCAATCTCATCGTCTTGTTGGTCGCCCGACATGCAATCGATAAAGCGCGGCCTGACGACGCGGTCATAGAACATAATCAGCACCGGCGTCAATATCATGGTCAAAACCACGACCGCGATGAGAATGTTGGACAAGTCAGCACTTATCACGCCTGACTGCGTGGCGAATGAGAACAGCAGGAAAGCGAATTCACCGCCTTGCGCCAACAGGAAAGCAAACATCAGGTTGTCCGCAAGGTTAAGCCGGAAAATCCTGCCCAGGATCAACAGCACGACAAATTTACTGACAATCAGTGCAGCCACCAGGCCCAGCACCAACGCGGGCTGAGCGATCACCAGGTTGAAATCGATACTCGAACCCACCGCAATAAAAAACAGGCCCAGCAAAAGGCCTTTGAACGGTTCAATATTCGATTCCAGCTCATGCCGGAATTCACTTTCCGCCAACACCACGCCCGCCACGAAGGTTCCCAGCGCCGGGCTCAGGCCAACGTATTCCATCGCCAGGGTAATACCGACTACCAGCGTGAATGCCGTGGCAATGAACAGTTCCACGCTGCGGCTCGACGCAATCCACCTGAATGCGGGCCGAACCAGGAACCGGCCGCTCAGGATAATGCCACCCACAACCCCCAGCACGACCAACGCCCTCTGCCACCCGGCAAGTTCCAGCCCGGCCCCATGGCTGGCGCCATCCGCAAGCTCCGGCCCGACTCCTTGTATTGCCAGGAAGGGCAGCAGGGCCAGAATCGGAATCACGGCAACATCCTGGAACAGGAGCACGGAAAAGCCTGCGCGCCCTGCCGGCGCGCCCATCCAGGACCGCTCTTTCAGGGTTTGCAGCACGATGGCCGTCGATGACAAAGCCAGGATCAGGCCGATGGCGGTTGCTGTCTGCCATGGCTGACCCAACAGGTAAGCAATGCCACCGATGACGCCGGCCGAGATAAGCACCTGTGAGCCGCCCAACCCGAGAATGGAAACACGCATGCGCCAGAGCAGCGAAGGTTCAAGCTCAAGACCCACCAGGAACAGCATTAACACCACGCCAAACTCTGCGAAATGCATCACGTCCTGGCCTTCTTCCCCTACCAGGCCGAAGACAAAAGGCCCTATCGCAATACCTGCAATGATGTAACCCAGCGCAAAACCCAGCCCCAGGCGCTTGGCCAGCGGTACCGCAACCACGGCCGCCAGCAGGTAAACAAAGGCTTGTGCGAAGAATCCGCTGAACATGGTTGCCTAGACTACCCGACTTTCAGGTCAATCGGCACAGTGTATTGACTGACGGCACATCACATCGCTGTCATGTCGCTCCATTTGGATGGTCGGATGATTGATGTCGAACCGGTCCTGGAGATCATGCGCGACGTCATTGAGGAAACGGTCGCTGTCCGGGAATACATCCATCACCAGGTGGGCAGTGAGTGCGGTGTCAGTGGTGCTCATGGGCCAGATGTGCAGATCATGCAGAGCCCTGACCCCTGGCAATCCGGACAGGTATTTCCTGACGGCTTCCGGGTCTACATTAGGCGGAACGGCATCCACCGCCAGGTTGAGTGAATCCCTGAGCAAACCCCATGTCGACAGGAAAATGACGGCTGCAATGAGCAGGCTGATCAGCGGATCGATCCAGTTGAAGCCATAGAAATAGATCAGCGCGCCGGACAAAACCACGCCGAAGGAAACCACGGCGTCGGCAGCCATGTGCAGGAATGCCCCACGGATATTCAGATCGTGATCCTTGCCGGACAGGAAAAACAGTGCTGTCACTGTGTTGATGACCACACCGATGGACGCGACGATCATGATGGTCATGCCGGCCGGCTGCGCCGGCTCCATCAGGCGGCTAATAGCTTCCCAGCCAATGGCGCCGACGGCGCCCATCAGCAACAGGCCGCTAAACAGGGATGCAATGATGGTGGCTCTCGAGTAACCATAGGTGCGCCGGATCGAGGGTTTCTTTTTAGCCAGAACAGCCGCACCCCAGGCCAGCAACAGTCCGAGAACGTCACTCAGGTTGTGGCCTGCATCGGTCAGCAGCGCCAGGGAGTCCGACATCACTCCATAAACCGCCTCGACGATCACGAAGCCCACGTTAAGGACCACGCCCACCGCGAAAGCCCGGTTGTAATCCGGAGGCGCATGGTGATGGCGATGTTGGACTTGACGGTTCAAGAATTCATTCGTTTTTGACCTAGATCGGTATTCATTGTATCAGCGAGACCGAATCTTCTTTAAAATTGTTCTTCTACAATCTAAGTTTTTTGCGGGTACCCAAAATGAACAACAAAGCACGGATCTGGTTCAACGGCGAATTACGCAACTCAGAAGATTGCACGGTGCATATTTACAGCCATGCCCTGCATTACGGCAGCTCGGTGTTCGAAGGTATCCGTGCCTACGAAACGCCAGGGGGAACCGCCATCTTCAGGGGTATGGACCACCTTAAACGCCTGAAATACTCGGCAGAAGTCTATCGCATTCCATTGAAATACAGCGTCGAAGAATTGCATGAAGCCTGCCGGGAAACGGTGAAAGTCAATGGCCTTGCCAGCGCTTATATCCGCCCATTGGTATCCCGCGGGAACTGCGGATTGGGCGTCATCCCCAAGGACATGAGCGTCGTTGACGTGGCCATCATGGTCAGCCCCTGGGGCGCCTACCTGGGTGAAGACGGCCTGAAGAATGGAATCAAAGCATGCATTACTTCCTGGAGCCGGCTCGCTCCCAACACCATGCCCCCCGGCGTCAAGGCCGGCGGAAATTACCTGAGCAGCCAATTGATTGGGCTGGAAGCCCGCGAACGGGGCTTCGAGGAAGGCATTGGCCTGGGTACGGACGGCTTGCTTAGCGAGGGCGCAGGTGAAAATATTTTTCTGGTATCCAAAGGGCAATTGCTCACCCCCCCCGCTTCTGCCTCGATTTTGGGAGGAATAACCCGTGATACCGTCATGACGCTTGCTGCCGAACTCGGTTTGCAGACTACCGAAATCAGCATCGCCCGTGAGCAAATGTATGGTGCGGACGAAATCTTCATGACCGGTACGGCGGCAGAGGTGACCCCGGTCAAACAGGTGGACCACATGATCATCGGCAACGGCGGCTGCGGCCCGGTAACCAAAAAACTCCAGGATAGCTTCTTTGGGCTGTTCAATGGACAGACCCGGGATCAATGGGGCTGGCTGGAATCGATTTCCTGAACCAAAGTGACAAAATTTGTCAGCCTGACTGACGTTCTGCGGCAAGTTAATATGTGTTGAGATCCATGCCACCTGGCATGATGCACCTCAACATACTGATTAATAGTACTTTTATAACTCGGGCCTGATTTGGCCCGATTCTTGTATATATAGGGCTGTAATACTAACTGTCTGGTAGCAGTTAGCGGGAGTAGCCGGGGCCCTGCCCCTCTTTGCCCAATCAGGGCTCCGGACCTCCCCCTCTTAAAAGGAGGTAAAACTACATCGAAGTCAGGGAGCTTTTGTCATGGAAGACAAATTAAGAAAGCTGTTCACCATATTTTTCCGGCAACAAAGCCAAAGCAAACATCTCCGTCTGCATGCAGACAACAGCTCAGCAGGCATGGACATTTTGGAGTCCGTGGCTCGTCCACATATCAGCTTGAAAGCACGAATGCTCGGGGGACAGGCAAAAACGATCATGCGCCTAGGGGGTCCAATGCGCTGATCACTAAAAGTGTCCGCCGTGCACCGAATGCGCACGTAATCAGGGCATTGCTTGTAAAATTGACGCCCGGCATCTGCCGGGTTTTTTTTATCGGCTCAATCGGCCACACTGGCAGCCATGAGCGAACCCACGCTGTCACCGGTTGAAATTCTCTATCGCGACTCCGGTTTGGTCGCGGTCAACAAGCCAGCCGGAATCCCGGTCCATTCAAGCCGAATCCTGGAAGACCGTCCGCAAACGCTGCTGCAGATGGCAAGACATCATGAAGGCGCGGTGATGCACGCCGTTCACCGGCTGGACCGGCCGGTTTCTGGAGTCAATCTGTTCGCAACCAACCGTGACATGCTGACACCCATGGCGCAGGCTTTCGAAAAACGCCGGGTGAAAAAATGTTACCTGGCAGTGGTCAGGGGCTGGCCGGCGGAAAGTGGTTTGATTGACCATCCGCTGAAACCACCCCGTGATGTGCGCAAACCCAATGCAATGGCCAAGACCGCAGTGACCCGGTACGAAAGGATTGCCCGGGTTGAAACACCTTTCCCGGTCGCTCCTTACGCAAGCTCTCGTTACAGCCTGCTGGCCCTGTATCCGGAAACCGGCAGACGCCACCAGCTTAGAATGCATATGAAGCACATCAGCCACCACATGGTGGGCGACACGACCTACGGCCGCGGAGAGCACAACCAGCTGTTCCGGGAGCAATTTGATTGCAACCGTTTGCTGTTGCACGCCTGGTCACTTGAGTTCGAGCACCCGCTCTCGGGTGAAAAAGTACGGATTAAGGCGCCACTGGACGCGACCTTCAGCCATCTGATCGAAAGATTTTCGTGGAAAGACGCTATAGGACGCCGGTGATAACGTAGCCGCCGGATTTCTGATCGTGCTCCAGCGTGAGCAGGCCATCGGATTCCATTTGCTCCAGCAGCTTACCGAAAGAGCGGAAGCCGTGATAGCTTTCGTTGAACCCGGGTTTGCGCCGTTTCAGCGCCTGCTTCACCATCGAACCCCAGATCTTGTCCTCATCGCCTCTTTCCGAAAACAGGCCATCAATAGTTTCCAGTACCTGCTCGTAGGCTTTCTCGGCCCGGGCCTCCTGGCCGGCTTTCTTACCGGCATGCTCGCCGCTGCCCTTTCGCCCCGAGACTTTTTTCTTGACCGGCTTGCGCCGCTTGACGACCCGTATCAGGTCATCGTAGTAAATGAACTCATCACAATTGGCGATCAGCAGGTCAGATGTCGAGTTCTGCACGCCCACCCCGATAACGACCTTGTTGTTTTCGCGCAGCTTTGACACCAGCGGTGAAAAGTCCGAATCGCCGGAAATGATGACGAAAGTGTCCACGTGCGCCTTGGTGTAACACAAGTCAAGAGCATCCACGACCATGCGGATGTCTGCGGAGTTTTTACCGGACTGCCGTACATGCGGAATTTCAATCAGTTCAAACGACGCTTCGTGCATCGCTGCCTTGAAAGCCTTGTACCGGTCCCAGTCGCAATATGCTTTCTTTACGACGATATTGCCTTTTACCAGCAACCGCTCAAGAACCGCTTCGATTTCAAAGCGGGCGTAATTGGCGTCTCGCACGCCCAGGGCGATGTTTTCAAAGTCACAGAAAAGAGCAAGGTTCTGGGTGCCGTTGGCCATTGATAAAGATCCTGGTGGGGGTTTTCATTTTACTTTAATTCCGGGAATGGCGCTGCATGTTCATTGCCCAATACCGTTATGATGCCCGGATGATTGATGCCATTAATGACCCGACGCCCTATTACCGTCTGGACCCGGATACGGTTTTGCAGGCGATCGACAGCACCGGTTTGCTGACCGACGGCCGCCTGCTGGCCTTGAACAGCTATGAAAACCGTGTCTACCAGGTAGGTATTGAGGAACAGGACCCGGTCATTGCCAAGTTTTACCGGCCCGGAAGATGGACCGATGAGCAGATCCTGGAAGAACATGATTACTCCATACAACTGGCCGAGGCCGAGATTCCACTGGTCGCGCCCAGCCTGATCTCGGGCCGCTCCCTGTTCCGGCACGACGGGTTTCGTTTCGCCCTGTTTCGCCGGCAGGGAGGACATGCGCCCGAACTGGAAGACCGGGAAACCCTGCTCTGGCTGGGCCGTTTCATCGGCCGGATTCATGCCGTGGGAAAGTCAAAGCCATTTGAGTGCAGGCCGGCACTGACTCCGGAACGTTTTGGTAACGATGCCCTCGCGACCATCCGCGAAGGACAGTGGCTGCCACCGCACATGGAAACGGCCTTCGACAGCCTGGCGGAAGACCTCATGCTGCATATCGGTACAGCCTGGCAGCGAGCCGGAAACTTCCAGGCCATCCGGCTGCACGGAGATTGTCACCCGGGAAACCTGTTGTGGCGGGACGGCCCCTGGTTTGTTGACATGGATGACTGCCAATCGGGCCCTGCTGTCCAGGACCTGTGGATGCTGTTGTCTGGTGAGCGTTATGAAATGGAACAGCAGTTGGCGGATATCATCGAGGGCTACCGCCAGTTTTGCAATTTTGACCTGCGTGAATTGCAGTTAATCGAAGCGCTCAGGACATTGCGAATGCTGCACCATGCAGCATGGCTTGCCCGTCGTTGGGAAGACCCTGCTTTTCCAATCGCTTTTCCCTGGTTCGACAGCCCCCGTTACTGGGAAGACCTGGTGTTGAATTTGCGAGAGCAGTTGTCCGCCATGCAAGAACCTGCGCTCAACTTGCCTTGAAAAGCTCTGCTCAATAATGAGGCGGTATCTCATGCCCGGCGGACCCCCCCGGCATCGATGCCGATTCCGCCAGGTCCTGCAACTTGTCCGCCAACGCCTTTATCCTCAATTCCATGCGCGCCATCTCCCGGTCCTGCCGGGTGATGGTTTCATTCAGTGTCTCGATCATATCGTCCTGGAACGCGAGACGGCTTTCCAGCTCATCCAGCCTCGCAACGATTGGGTCGTCCATAGCGCTCACTCTTCCACCGGCGGTTCCCAGAGTTCCACGCGGTTGCCGTCTGGGTCTACGAACCAGCCGAAACGGCCAAAGTCGTGTTCCTCACGCTCTTCCAGTACCTCGGCGCCTCCGGCTGCAACATTTGCCAGTGCGGTATCCAGATCATCCACGACCAGGTTGATCATGTAACCCTGGCCCGAACTGCCGAAATACTCCGTCTTGGCCGCAAAGGCACTCCAGACGGTAAACGCCGTGGCGGGCATGTCTTTGGGAGAAAAGCTGGTTCCACGGGTATCGCCCCACTCCTCGACCTGGAACCCGAGATGTTCCTGGTACCAGCTACCGAGGCTACCCGGATCCTTCGACCGGAAAAAAACGCCACCCACCCCCAGTACGTGACCCTTGCCTGTCTGACTCATCATGCTTCCTCCTCGCTGAATGCCATGTTAACCCATGCGCTCGGCCTTGTGAGAATTGTCAATGACGAGTAGTCTTTTGCGATGCATTTTTACCCGTCAAGCATATTCGCCAGGTACTGGCTCACCGCCGTCATGCTGGTTTGGCTGGGCGGTTGCGCCACCTTGCCCGACGATCTCCAGCAATCCCCCAGCCAGGGCTATGCCCATCCGGAAGAAACGCTGCTTGGCAGATTCGCCAACGAGAAAGCGCCGGAAGACAAAACCCTTTCTGGCGTTAAGTTACTGGCCGATCCCGGCGATGCCTTCAAGGCCCGTTTCGCGATTGCCGGTTTCGCGGAAAAAACCCTCGATATGCAGTACTACCTGTGGAAAGGAGACCTGGCGGGGCAGCTGCTGTTCTGGCGGGCACTCGAAGCGGCAGACCGCGGGGTAAAAGTCCGTTTTTTGATTGATGATATCTATCACAGTGGCCGCGATAAATCATACGCACTGTTTGATACGCACCCCAATGTCGAGGTGCGCGTTTTCAACCCGATGGCAAACCGAACAGTAGGCCGCAACCTCAATTTCGTGATTAACAAGCGGCATCTCAACCACCGCATGCATAATAAAATCTTCATGGCGGATAACGCGGTTGCCGTGCTGGGTGGGCGAAACATAGGCAATGATTATTTCGGGGTCGACACCCAGGCCAATTTTTTCGACCTGGACGTACTGACGGTCGGCAAAGGCGCAACCGAGGCCGGTGCGGCCTTCGACGAATACTGGAACAGCCGCTACGCGGTCCCGATCATGACGCTGCACAAAAAGACCTACACCCGGGAAGACCTGGAGGAGCAACGAAAGCAACTGCGCGAGTCCTTGCATAATCTCGATGCCCTCCCCTATGCCCTGAATTTCGAGACTTCAGAAACCCTTGAGGAATTGAGACGCTGGCGTGATGACCTGATCTGGGCCGAGGCACACGTGGTCGTGGACCCGCTGGAGCGCTTCGAAGGGCAGGGAGAATCGGCGCTGATCGAATTCACCGAAGAATGGGTGGATGAGATCGATGTAGAATTTCTGGCGGAATCTGCTTACCTGATCCCTTCAAAACAGGGCCTGGAAAACATACGGGCAATGTCGGACAGGGGCGTTCGCGTGCGCCTGCTGACCAATTCGCTGATGTCGAACAACCACCTGACTGCCCACTCCGGTTACATGAAGTACCGAAAGGCGATTCTCGAAGCCGGCGCCGAACTACATGAACTACGGGCGGATGCCGCCCTCCGGGACCATTTCAGAGCCAACCGGAAAAACTCTGAAGTCCCCGCCGGTATTCATACCAAGTCGTTCGTGATTGATGGCCAGCAGGCCCTGATTGGATCATTCAATTTTGACCCGCGTTCCAGGGATCTGAATTCCGAAATTGGCCTGGTGGTTTCCAACCGGGAGTTTGCTCATCAGGTTGTCGAACAGATGAACCGGGATTTCCACCCGGAAAACAGTTACCGCCTGTTCCTGAATGAAAATGGCAAATTGCGCTGGGAAATAACCAACCCGGATGGCAGTGCCACGATCTTCAAGCACGACCCCGGTGCTTCGATCTGGAAACGGACGGGAGCCCGCATACTGTCCTGGCTACCGATTGAAAAGGAGCTCTGACGGTTCAGTTTTGCTGACTTTTTGAGTCGTACAGCGTACGAAATATCCAGTCGCCTATCGGGTAGGTGATATTGAAATTGAAATGCGTCATCAGCCTGGGGTCGTGATGATGCAAATGCAGTGTTCTCAGCGCCTGCAATCCGGGGATTCGTCCGATGCGGGACCTGGGATCGCAATGATAAGCAAAGTGCAGCCATTCATAGTTCAGGAAGTAGGCCAGGGCCATTGCCAGCGCCAGCCAGGCCACGTTGGCTGAAACGGTGTAGTACAGAATGAACCACATCGGCACGCCAAACCCACCAAGGAAAAATACGATCATTTCCGGCGGGAAAAGCACCGCCTTGAAATCGCGGCTGTCCGCGAAGGTCATCTCCTTGTCGGTGAAAAAACGATGGTGCTGTTTGGTGTGTCGGAAAAACAGCACCTTGAGTCCTTTGACAGGGTGATGCATGGGGTAACGGTGGCCCAGATACTCGACCAGGTTGGCGTACATGAAAATTGACGGCAGGGTCAACCACTCCAGTGGGCTCACCTGGTCCAGGCTGGCGATGCAAAAAGCCACCACCGCCAGGCTGACCAGGGAAGTGAAAGCGAGGTGAAGTCCACCGCGGTAAGATCCGCCGATTTCCTCGCGGCGGAACTGTTCGCGGTATCGTTCTACTGCGGCGTCTACGGGCATGTTGATGAGGCTCCCGGCACCTGGTTATTGACCAAATGCCGACACCAGTAGCAATTGCATGTGATTCCATGAAGCAGAATCTGCCCTTTCGTCATACTTCAAGGGCAGGCCGTATTTTTCTCCATTGGTCGTTGCCAGGGTATTGCTGAACCCATGCAGCGCGGTCGGCAGAGGGATAAACAGGCAGTCTGCGCCGGTTTTCTCCATCTCCGCCCTGAACTCGGTGACCGCCTCATCGGGAATCAGCACGTCATCTTCGCCATGGTACACGCCGATTCTCGCCGTGACTTCGCTGCCTTCGCCAGGAGCTGCCACGCCCAGCGGCAGGGCGCCATGAAAAGAGGCCACGGCTTTGAGGTCGGCACCATAGCGCGCCATGTGCAAAACAATTCCGCCGCCCATACAGTAGCCGATGGCTGCGCAATGTGCAGCGTTAACGGTGCGGCGGGCTTTCAGGACTTCAAGCGCTGCGGTAAAGCGGGACCGAACCGTCGCAAGGTCCGCGAGCAGGCCGTTCATCAGTTCGCCGGCTTCATCAGGATTGTCCGCGACCTGTCCATTGCCATACATGTCCAGCGCCATTCCGGTATAGCCCAGTTCGGCCAGCATGTCGGCCCGCCGCCGCGCGTAGGCATTATTGCCCCACCACTCATGCACGACCAGGACACCCGGGCGCTCTCCTTCAAGGTCATGATCCCAGGCGATGTAGGCGTTCATTTCAACGCCGTTCGCGCTGTAGGTGACTTCCTCAGATCGAATATTAGCCATCGATATCTACGCTCCGCTGAAAATTTTTGGTAGCTTTACAGTTTACTGCAAACTGCGCTGCATTGTGATCAGTGCAGGCTGGCCCCAGATAAACGTCCTGACATCGAGGATAGGAATATGAGCAACCCCAACACCAGCAATGAAATAAAAATGGATGCCGAAAACCTTTACCGGGAGGAAATGTTCACCGATAACGCGGTAGGAACACTGCGCCGTCTCACACCGGTAACGGCGACCGGAGAAATAGATCCCTCCCGCAACGACCAATATGTCGGCTCAACGCAGGTACTGACGTCAGCCGGCCCAATGCCGCTGTCGTTTGAAGTTCCGGCGGAATCCCTGGCGGATGCGGCAGCGGCCTTTGGCGATGCGGCAAAGGCCGCGTTTGAACGCACCATGGAAGAACTCAAGGAAATGCAGCGTCAACAGGCCTCCTCCATTGTTGTACCCGGAGCGGGTGGCATGGACCCGATGGGTGGCGGCATGGGCGGTGGTAAAATCCAGATGCCATGATTCGCTTCAGCTGGATCATTGTGTTGCTGCTGGGGTGTTTTTCACCTGGCGGCAGCGTGGTTGCGGCAGACCCCACCTGGCGCGAAGTCGACCCGGACAATCTCGTCTTCATTGACCTGACGGAAGGCGAAGTCGTTATTGAACTCAACCCTCTGTTCGCACCCAAAACCGTCGCGCAGTTCCGCAAGCTCGTGCAGGACAAATTCTACGACGGCCTGAGCTTTTATCGCGTCATTGACGGCTTCGTCGCGCAGGGCGGAGATGGCAGTGATCTCGGTGAATTGAGCCTCGTGCCGCTGATCGACGCGGAATTCGAGATCGAAATGACCGAAGATATCGCCTTCACGCTGGTGCAGAAGCAAGACTTGTTCGCGGATGAAACAGGATTGGTTGGCGGTTTCGCTGCCGCCCGTGACCTGGCGGACAACACCCTCTGGCTGACCCACTGCCCAGGTGTGGTCGCCATGGCCAGGAATGACAGCCCGGATTCCAACAGAACCGATTTCTACTTCGTTATCGGCCAGGCGCCCCGTTACCTCGACCGGAACATGAACGTCTTTGCCCGCGTCGTCGAAGGCATGGACGTCGTGCAAAGGATCAGGCGCGGCCCGGTCAATGAAAATGGTATCTTCCAGGATGACACCAGCAGCAGCCGAATCCGGCGGATGCGGCTGGCCTCAGATATTCCGAAAGAGGAACGCATGGCTGCCTTCGTGGTGGACACAAGCAGCAAAGGTTTCGAGCAGTTGCTGAAAAGCCGCCGCGATCGCAAACAGAAGTTCTTTCACCACAAACCTCCCAGGGTACTGGACGTCTGCCAGGTTCCGATCGCCAGCCGGACTACAAAATAGACGACATTCGCCCGGCTTAACGCCGGCGCCCTCCTCCTCGCGATACTCCGCTGCGTGCACGGTGCGAGCTGTACTGGTTGCTTCTCGCCGAAGAACGTTGTCGGGAATGACTTTGCCGGTCGAGGCTGGAACGATTGGAACTATAGCCGGAATTTGATCGGTTATAGGCGCTGGTATTCCGCGTGCTGCTTCCCGCAGCCTGCCGGGTCGAAGAGGTCGCATTGGATGACCTGGATGTGTCCCGCGTGCCCGAGGAAGGAACATCTTTCCAGCTCTTGCCGTCATTTTTCTGCCAACCCTTGTCGGTTTGCCGGTAAACGGTACCGTTGCGGTCGGTAAATACATCATTTTTCGCCGTGGATGGCCTGGCCTTGCGGTCGCTGGCGGATGGCCGGCTCAGGTCACTGGCCTGGATCTTGTCGCCTGCGGGTCGTGACGAGGGTCGACTGGCCGCTGAGCGGTCGGCAACCCCGGAGCGATCACGAAGCTCCTGGGATCCGGGACGCGTATCACGCGTCCTGGCGACGTTAGCCCGCTGCTCTTTGTCGCGGTACAGGTTGTTGTCGCGAACATTCAGGTTGCCGCGATTGACGTTGATGTTATTGATGTTGATGTTGTTATTTCCGTAGTGTACGGGCCGCGGCCGGTATCCACCCGGTCCCCAACGGCCATGATGGCGATGATACCAATGGTGACGGCGATGCCAGTAGCCTCCGGAATAGAAACCCACCCGGAATGGTCCCCATCCCCAGCCCAGTCCGAAACCCCAGCCGGTCCAGGGGTTGTAAGTGACGTGGAAACCCCAGGTAGCAACGCGCGGGTAGTAGTAATACGGTGAAATCCATGGCCGGTAGTACCAGCCCGTGCCATACACGATGGTCGTGTTATAGACGTAACTTCCGGTATAACCGGGCGTATAGCCCACGTAAACAACTTCCGGCGTGGTTTCGTAAATGTAAACATACTTAACGTTGTAGACCGGGCTTTCCGGGGGAATCGCTTCCACGGCTTCCGGACGGCTCTCAGCCACACTCCAGGGACCCGTTGCTGAACTGCTGATGTACCAGACAGCATCCTCAACCAGGTAATAATTGTTACCCGATTTCAGGACGGTCGAAGCCGTGTTCTCGGCATAAGACAGGCTGGTCCCACTAATACTTACAAATTTTGGATTGCCGTCATAGGTCACTTCCTGGTCAACCTGCCCTTTCTGCACAGCGGCGGTCTGGGGTATCTGGGCATCCATCACCGCTTCCCGCGCCTCGTCGGTACCGGCGACGTAAACTCGTGAATCGGCCTGTTTCGACTCCGAGGGTATATTGCTGAACGCGTCGGGTAGCTCGTCGGACGGGCGGTAAGTCCATGGCCCGTTCAGGGCGCGCGCGAAATACCAGCGGCCAGACAGCACAACATAATAGTTCTGCTCTGAGACGTGCATGAAGACATCACTCTGACTGTTGGCGAGCACCAGCAAGTCATCGACCAGGGGTTCGAAACTGGGCTTACCTTCAGAAACGATCAATTCGGCAGGCCGGGTCGTGACAATGATCTCCGGTGCGTTCTGTGCCGTCACCGGTTCAGAGTCCCCGGTGGCCTCATCCTGATCCTGATCCACGTCCTCCTGGTTCACCAGGCTGGCTATCTCCGCGGGGGGAGACGGGTCGAAGGTCCACGGTCCCGTGGCCTGCGACGACTGGTACCAGGCGTCCCGGGCGGCATTGAGATAGTAAGTGCGCTGACCGTCGAAAATCAGCGGGTACGGTGTATTGATGACTGCCTGGTACTTCGTATTTTCGATCTCCCTGAGAATGGGTTCGCCATCCAGGGTCACCAGCAGCGCGGGGTGATCGCGATAGACGATGTCCGGCGGATCCATCTTGAGGTTGTTGGCCGCGGCAATTTCTTCTTCCGAGGCTTCCAGCGATGTCAGCAAACTGTCCAGCGAGAAATCCAAGTCCCAGGTTGGCAGGCCTTCACGAATGTATTGTTCCAGCTCACCCTGAACATGTTCCGAGCCCTCTGGAAAACGCGTATCCGTCACTTTCAGCTCCACCATGAGCACCCGTCGCGTTTCCCGGTCGATCTCAACCCGTGACTCAAACCACGCGGCGCCAAAAACCGGTTCATTGCCCTGGCTGTCTTTGAAAGATAATGCCGCGCGAAAAGAGAGAATGTCCCCTTGCAAGGTATCCACTTGTGGCTGGTACATCGTCACGATGCCAGACGTGACATCCAGGTCGCGCGGCCAGGTGATTTCAGTGTCCTCGGCGAATCCGACGGGACTGAATGCCAATGAAGTGACTAATAGCAAGACAGTGAGCATTTTTACAGGCATAGTACTTTCCGGAAAGCAGGGCTGAACATTCAGTTTACTTCAAGTTGCCACGAACAGCTTTATAGACCGTTAAAGACCCCGATACATGACAGAATACAAGATACTCGCTGCTGACATAGGCGGCACCAATGCCCGCTTTGCAGAAGTCCGCATTTCCGGGCTATCCCGTATTTCAATGTCGGAGCCGGTGGTCTTTCCGACCTGGTCGGAAGATATTGATTCGTTTAATCGACTGCTGGAACACTATGCCGAGAGCCTTCCGGCCGGCAGTGCAGCGTTGCAGGAGTTCGATGCCCTGGCCATCGCCATTGCCGGTGCCGTAAACGGTCAGCGGGGTACCTTGCCCAATATTGCCTGGGACATCGATCTGACGGTGTCACAACCTGTGCGCCGGGCATTTTTGTTGAACGACTTTTCCGCCCAGGCGCATGCCTACCTCGAGAAAGACGTCTTTGAGCGCCTGCGCCTGGTCAGGCCGGGCCCCGGCCCGGGGCCGGGATCGATCGCTATCGTCGGGGCCGGCACCGGACTGGGCCATGCTGCCCTTAAACGCTACAAGGGGGAAAGAGTGGTCATCGGATCGGAAGCCGGCCATACGAGCTTTTCATTTCACAGCAAGCGTGAGCGGGAAATAGAATCCAAGATGCTGGCGCGCAAAGGCCAGGCATGGCTGACCGGGGATGATGTGGTCAGCGGTTCCGGCGCTGCGCTGATCCACGAGAGCCTGACCGGGATATCTTTGAGCCCTGCCCAGGCCCTGGCGGCCGGGCAGAAGGCGTCAGAGACCTGCAAATACTATGCCCGGTTTTATGCCCGCGCCTGCCGGAATTACTGCCTGTCCATGTTCCCGGTGGAAGCCCTGGTAATCAGCGGCGGCATCGCCGCCAAGAACCCGCACCTGGTGGAGTCCGACGCGTTCTTCGACGAATTCAATGACGCGAGATCTTATCGTCACCTGCTGGAACGTATCCCGATTTACCTCAACCAGGATGAATTGCTGGGCATCAAGGGCGCGGCCATTCATGCCTGGCAGGAACTGATTCATTGAAAGAATGGTATGAAGGGTCAGAGATCACCGAATTGCAGTTCAGACAAACGCGCATACAGCGGGTTTTTTGAGATCAGTTCCTGGTGCGAGCCAATCGCCTCGATGCGGCCATGATTCATCACAATAATCCGGTCCACTTGCTTGACAGTCGCCAGGCGGTGAGCGATCACCAGGGTGGTCCGGTTCTCCATCAAGTTATCCAGGGCTGCCTGGACCAGTCGTTCGCTTTCGGCATCGAGTGAGCTGGTTGCTTCATCCAGCAGCAGGATCGGGGGATCCTTTAGAATAGCCCTTGCGATGGCGATACGCTGTCGCTGGCCCCCGGATAGCCGGGTGCCTCGCTCACCCAGAAAAGTCTGGTAGCCGCCAGGCAGTTGCTGAATAAAGCCATCTGCAGCCGCCAGCACTGCCGCCTCACGCACCTCTTGATCGCTGGCGTCGGGGCGGCCGTAGCGGATATTTTCCATTGCGCTTTCACCAAACAGCACGGTTTCCTGAGGCACCAGGCCAATCTGCTTCCTCAATTCGCGCGGGTCCAGGTCCGAAATGTTTCTGTCTTCCACGCTGATTGTTCCGCTGGTCGTGTCATAGAAACGCAAAAGCAATTGGAAGAAGGTGCTTTTACCGGCTCCTGACGGCCCGACGATGGCCACCGTGCTGCCCGGTTCGATCCTGAGGCTGACGTCATCCATCGCTCGACTCTCCGGCCGCGAGGGATAAGAGAAGACCACGTGGTCGAACTCAATGCTTCCATCTATTCGCGCCGGCAATGACAGCGGTTTTACGGGCGCCTGGATCGCCGGCTCTGCCTGCATCAGTTCGGTTAACCGCTCCATCGCACCGGCAGCCCGCTGAACTTCACCCCACAGGCTACTCAGTGCCGTGGCAGAGGATCCGACAAAAAACGCATACATCAGGAATTGCCCCAATTGCCCGCCGGACATCGCCCCGGCCAGCACTGCACGCGATCCGGCCCACAGAAAAATGGTCAGCATGAAAAACACCAGGACAAAGGCGAGCCCGATCAACACGGCATTCATACGGATGCGCCGGACTGCGGTTCTGAAACTGCTCTTTACAGCCTCCCCGTAACGACCCGTCTGCAGATCCTCCAGGGTAAACGACTGGATCGTCTGCATGGCATTGAGTGTCTCGCCGGCAAGTCCGCTGGTATCTGCGATGCGGTCCTGGGACTGACGCGACAGCTTGCGAATGAAGCGGCCCGTGATGATGACCGGCAAAACCACGACCACTATTCCTATCAAAGTATATGAGGCCATCTGGGGACTGGTCAGAATGAGCATGACCAGGCCACCCACCAGGCTGAGCGTGGAACGCAATGCAATGGACAACCCTGAGCCCGATATGCTTTGTACCAGGGTCGTGTCAGTCGTCAGGCGGGACAGCACTTCACCGGTCCGCGTGACCTCGAAGAAAGCCGGGTCCATCCTGACAACTCTCGCATAGACTGCATTGCGGATATCGGCCACGACGCGCTCGCCCAACCAGGTCACCAGGTAGTAACGCAGGGCTGCAAACAGGCTGAAAATGACCGTTGCCGCCAGGAACCAACCGAAATAGCGGTTTACCGTCTCCATATTCTGGGCGATAAATCCGTTGTCGATCAGGTATCTCAGAGCCACCGGCATCGTCAGCATGGCCGCTGATGCGATCAGCAAAGCCAGCAGCGCAGCAATCAGCGTGCGGTAATAAGGCGTAATGAAAGGCCAAAGCGTCCGCAATGGCTTGAGTGACCTGGACCGGGGCCGGTCGCTACCCCTGTGCTCGCTCATGTAATCGCCCTGACCATGACAGCCGAGTATGGGGGCATTGCGGCAATGATGAAAGGGCGCAGCGGCCCTTTTTGGCTAAGATTGCGCGGGAGCTTCAGCCTGATTGGCAGAAACTCTTGAGGTTATTGATCAGCAGCACCAACAAATAGCCTCCTGTCAAATCCCAGTTTTTCATGATGACCCACTCCGATTGTTGACCCGTAAACGTATTACCGCCTAAAACCGGAAAAGTTGGTGGTATCAAATCAGGGTCAGGCCCAATCCCTGGGATCTACCCGGTAGTAGGACTTAAGCACTTCAAACAATTCTGTGTGGTGCCTGGCCATACTGTCCGGTTTTTCGAAAAAAGTTTCCGTGGTGACGGCAAAGAACTCGGCCGGGTTGGTGGCGCCGTAATGGTCCATCAGCGAGCGCGATCCCCGCCGGGCGTCTTTCTGCAGTTCCACGAACTCTTCTGACAGGGCGGCAGCCCAGCTGCGATAGCTGGATGCGCCGGCCAGTAACGGTGCCCCGTCGGTGCTCCCTGTTTCACTGTCGAGTTGATGGGCGAATTCATGCAGGACGACATTGCTGCCATCGACGAAATTACGCGCGCCATGCAATACATTATCCCAGGCCAGGATGACTTTGCCGTTTTGCCAGGACTCCCCCAACAAACCCTTTCGCCCATGGCTTACCACACCCGCCCCATCCCGGTCGGAGCGCGTGACCACGAAGGCGCTGGGATAGAGGATGATGTACTTCAAACGCGGGTACAGCGCACTATTCCTGTTGAGTTGCAACATGCTGGCTTGTGCCGCCACCGTGATACGCATCTCATCGGTGACTTCCAGGCCACCCGCCCCTGAGAAATGCTTCTGGTGAAGAAACTGCTTGATCAGGCGCCTCAACTGAAGCCGGAGAGGCATCGGAAGATTACGGTAAACGCCGATGTTATTTTCCAGAATCCGCACCCAATCTTCCGGAAACGGCCGGGCCAGGGCCCGCTTGAGGCGATAGCGGGGGATCCACAATACCAGGGCAATCAGCAGGACGACGACGATCAGAAAAAACCAGGGATTCATGGTTGCCCAGCCTACCCCACTTCCGGCGACGATAAAAATCGAACAAAATTGATCTGCATCGCGGAAATAAAATTTCGACCGACTATGCTTAAAGATGCGGGCTTTCGTATTCAGCAAGCTCCGCAGCGAACAGGCAAAAAATGACCCTGGAAAGTCGAGGATACAGCAATGGCTATTGCAATCACCCTTAAGTCTTACCTGGATAGCCACAATGTCGAATATGACACGGTGGAACATCCGCACACGGTCTCTGCCGTGGATTCTGCGAAATCAGCCCATGTCCCCGCGCATCAAATGGCTAAAGCGGTGGTGTTGGAAGATAACAGCGGTTATATCGTCAGTGTACTGCCCTCAAACAACCGCCTTAACCTGAGCTGGGTAAATGAGGAACTGCAGCGTGATCTCAGGCTGGCGACCGAACCCGAGTTGAAACAACTGTTCAATGACTGCGACACCGGCGCAGTGCCCGCCCTGAGCAACGCCTACGGGCTGAAAGTGATCTGGGACGACCAACTCAGGCATGCGGCCGACATCTATATCGAGGCCGGCGACCACGAACACCTGATTCACCTCAAAGGGCGGGATTTTCAGCAGTTGATGGATAAACTACCGCACAGCGTCATCAGCGCGGGCAAGGAATATTCACGCTGGGTTTACGAATAGGGGAATAGGGCCATCAAAGTGCGGCAACCGGCAGCGGTTGCCACCCGTCACCCGGACTGCTCAAGTCAGTCGCGGATTGTTATATGCCGATTTTCACGGAAGACCTGTTTATAACTGCGCCCTGATTTCACGCAACTTTTCCTTCACGCGCATGGCATTCTGGCTACCCATGCGCAGCATGATCTTCTGGCCGGCAGTCAGTGCCTCCAGGTCGGGATCAGTAAACAGAAAATAAGCTTCAGGCTTCAGCAATTCCACCGGGTCAGAAACTGACGGTGTTGCGAGCAATTCATCAACAATCGCAATCATCCGGTCATTGAAGTTTCCCTGGGCATAACCCATTTGCCGGTAGGCTTCGAGAAACAACGGATAATAATCCCGGTAGATGCTCACCCATTCAGCAGCATCGACTGCTTCAAGCAATTCGATATAGGGGGTATACCTTTCGTAGGTGGCCGGATCGATGATGAACTGTGGAATGACATCACCTTCTTCATTGCGAATGATCCGGTCCGGCACGGTATTGGGAGATGCCAAAAAAGGCGTCTCCGGCCCATTGACGACCTGCACGACCCCTGGAATTTTGCGACTGCCCAGCGTGTCTACGGTTGCCACGATTCGCGATATCACGTTGTCACTGACCACGTAACGCATCACCGCGGGTTCTCCCAGCAGCTGCTCCAGGTTTTCGAGCACCACCGAATCACTGTCTGCCAGCATCGGCAGAGGCATCTCATCCATCTCGGCGGAGATAGGTGTACCCGGATCGATTGAGGGATCTTCAGTGAATTGCGGCGCGCCGGAGATCGGTGCAGGTTCAGGTTCGGGTTCGGACTCTGGCTCGGGTTCTACTGCTGGCTCAGGAACGGCGATGCTGCTCGTTCCGGCCACAGGCTGCTCCTGCAGGGCACGCCCATCGAAATAGATATAACCCGCGACCGCAAGCGCGATCAGAATTGCGGCAATCACCCAAATTTTCATTGATTATCCATCCAGCAGCCCATGATCCATCGCTGACAGTGTTCAGCGCCTTCCATTCTGTGACCTTCACAGGCCTCAATGGGTTCAAATATACTAAAATCCTCTTGTCATGATTCAACTACCTTACGTCGAACCCGTATTTCGCCCGCCATCGGAGGCGCGCAGCCTGATCCTGCAGGTGACCAACGGCTGTTCCTGGAATCGCTGCACCTTTTGCGAAATGTATACTCAGCCACAAAAGCAATTCCGGCTGAAACCCCAGGCAGAGATTGAGAAGGAACTCGAAGCCATCGCCGACGCCGGTGTTACGGTTCGCCGGGTCTTTCTTGCCGACGGAGATGCGATGACACTGTCCATCAGGCGGCTACAGCTAATCCTGCAGGCCATCAATCGTTTTCTGCCCGGCGTTCAGCGTGTTTCATCCTACTGCCTGCCACGTAACCTGAGGAACAAGACGGCGGAGGAACTGGCCGAACTGGAGGCCTTGGGCCTGAAACTGTACTACGTGGGTTGCGAGTCGGGAGATGACCTGGTGCTGGAGCGGGTCAACAAGGGTGAAACCTTCGAAACTTCGTTGTCGGCACTTGGCAAAATCAAGGCGGCAGGTGCAAAAAGCTCAGTGATGATTCTCAATGGCATGGGTGGCGTGAAATACAGCGAGCAGCACGCCGTCAACTCAGCCCGGCTGATGAACGAAGCGCAGCCTGACTACCTGTCAACACTGGTGGTGAGTTTCCCGGCAGGCACCCATCGCTACCAGCAAGGCTTCCGCGGGGAATTCGAAGCGCTGGACCAGGGGGGGCTGTTCCAGGAGATGTACTGGCTGCTGGACACGCTGGAACTGGAGAACACCATATTCCGGAGCGACCACGCGTCAAACTACCTGGTGCTCAAGGGGACACTGAACCGCGACAAACCGCGGCTGATCCAGACGGTGCGCAACGCGTTGGAAAACCCGGGCGCAGCCAACCTGCGTCCCGAGTGGTTACGGGGATTATGAGGTAAACGAAACCCCTTTCAGAGTTTTAGCTGGGTGGATTTCTTGTTGGCCATGAACTTGCTCAGCTTGCTACCTGCATTTTCAAAATTGCTGACCATTTTTGAAAATTCAGAGGTCTTGGTAATCTTACTGCGCTGGTAGACCATTTCCTGGTCATCCATGTCAAAGACCGTCGAAACAACCAGGGACGAGTGCTCGTCGAGCAGTTTCCCAGCATCTTTCCTGTCCATCCCCTTCATGTTAATGACTTCACCTTCAGGGGTACGGCCTTCTACCCGGGTTCCAATCTTCTGCACATTGGAAACGTTGTACAGGTCCCCCCGGTAAGTCACTGTCTTTTGCGTGTTGTACACCTTGGTGCTGCTCATGCACCCGGCCAGAGAAGCCACGCAGGCAACCAGCAGGACTACGACAAAGTATTTTGCGATGGTCAAAGCGGGCTGAGATTTGAAGATACGGGTGTCTGACATGGTGAAATGCTCCAAGGGTTACAAAGCGTCTCAAGGTACCGTTTTGTTCTTCTGAATTCAATCAAAAACAGGCCCAGACCTGCAGTTCAGGACTGCCGATAGAAGTCAGGCAGTTCGCCGAACATGCCACCGTAAAACGTGACACCCAGGTTGTGGTTTGCGACATACCCGCCACCTTCACTCCGCAGGTCCAGCCACAGATCTTCGGCATCACTGCTGTCACCGGGCGAGTCTTTGGAAGAATCCGTTCGGTCAGGGTTGGGGCCCCGTTGGGCATAGTGTCTACCCTGGTAGGCCTGGTCGCAAAGCTCTGCGGGGTAATAGAGTTGGGTCGTAGCCACCTCTCCAAAATCCGGCGGAGAAACTACCACGTGTGTATGGGTGGGTCGTGGGTAGTACCAGCCCGGGAATATCGTTTTGAAGCTGACCCGACCGTTGGCGTCCGTCTCTTGCATACCTCGCAGAAAAGTCTGGCCACGCGTATCGATCTTACCGCCAACCGGCTTCAGACTGGCGTCCAGTATGATATTTTCGACGCCCGAATACAGTCCCTCCGCATTGGCATGCCAGATAGATACCAGCGCCCCTGGTAGCGGTTTGCAGGTAAAGGTGTCCATCACCTGAAAGTTCAGGGTCAGGGGCGTACCTGCCTGCCCTTCCACGACATCGGAACGCATCGGCGTTTCATCGACCACGTAAGGGCCGGCGATGTCCTGCGTGATCAGCCGGCAGGTTTTTGCCGGCAGGCTGCCTTTGGTGTCCTCTGCCAGCAAGCTTCGCGCGCCCATCACAGGCGCGAGCGCCGCCAGCCCTTTCAACAGGGTTCTTCTATCCATCTTGACTCTCCCGTTCGTCTCTTTTCGAATATTTTTGACGTATGTCGCAGTTATTAATAGCATGTCGGGAAATGAAATTCAGTCTCAAGCAATACCTCACACACGCAGAACTCACCCCTGAGGAGCGCCGCGAAGTACTGGAAGACCTGTTGGTATTCGGCAAGCACAACCGCCGGCAGTTCCTGATCCGCATGGCCGTGCTGATGACCTTGTCCACCGTTATCGCGACCGCAGGGCTGCTCTCCGACTCGGCGGCCGTTGTCATCGGCGCCATGCTGGTTGCCCCGATGATGAATCCCGTGATGGGCGCGGCGGGATCCGTGGTCATGGGCTGGTCGAGCCGTTTTTACCGATCGATCCTGCTGGTGCTGACGATGGGCCTCGGCGCTGTACTGCTCTCCATGGCCATAACGGCCTTGTCGCCCGAGATCGTTTTCCTGCCAGAACAGGTGCTGGCCCGCACCCGGCCAACCTTTTATGACTTGCTGATCGCACTGGCGGCGGGCAGTGCGGGTGCATATACCATCACGCACAAGGAATCGGGCGCCATACCGGGTGTTGCCGTTGCCGTTGCCCTGTTGCCTCCTTTGGCGTCGGCGGGCGTCTTGATCGTGGCACTGGAAATGGAATTAGCCTTGCGCGCTCTGGTACTGTTTTTAACCAACCTGATCGCAATGGTGCTGGCCGCCGCTCTGACTTTCATGGCTGCCGGCGTCTCACCCGCCTCGGCCCGCAGGCGTTCGGCCTCATTCATCAAGAGCCAGTTATGGTTGTTTGCGCTGCTGATGATTGCGGTCAGTATTCCGCTTTATTTCTATAGCCAGAAAGTCATTTTTGACGCCGAATACAAGGCAGCCAAGTCCGAGTTACTGCAAAGCTGGTTGCGAGAAAACAACCTGACTCTGACCGGTATTGATTTTCGTGTTGAGGAGCGCATCATATTCCTTGAACTGGAAGGCCCCAACCCGCCTGTTGGTATACGTGACCTGTACGAACGGGCCAAAGAACGGGCTTACGTGAAAAATCTGGATGGTGACTTCGCACTAAAATACAGCTGGACACAAAAAGTCGACGGTTCCTGGCCAATCAAGTCAGATGAGATTACCGAAGTGGCGCTGAGCGACTCGAAACAGGAGAATATCCTGCTTTCCAATTTCTGGGAATGGGAATTTACCCAGTATGACAGTGAGAGGGGTGCGAAGCCGCCGGCCGATGATTCCTACATCGTGAGCTTTGAGGACCGCGGAAAAGTCCGGGTAACAGCCGCGTGCGGCAGCAAGACCGGAAAATACACGTTGCGGGGCAGGTCCATCCAGGTTGAAATGAAACGGCTCGACTGGTTCGGTTGCCGGAAGGACAAAAAACTGCAGGTGTTCTTCGGCGATCTACAACGCGGTTCGGAGTTCTTTATCAGCGACGGCCGGTTGCAGATCACTCTGACCACCGACTCCGGCATCATCTACTTTAAGAAACGCTAGGGATTGGAAGCGCTCTGTTGAGGTGGCATTGAGGCCTCGATGAAGCCACCCGCTTCATCAATTTCCTCCGCGGTCGCCCAGCCTCCACCCAGCGCCTTGTAAAGGCTGACGATGGCCACAATTTGCTCGCGGCGCGCCTGGGAAGCCTGTAGCTCGGTGCGAAAAAGTGATCGCTCAGATTCGAGTACCTCAAGGTAACTGGTGACCCCGCCATCGTAGCGCGCCCGCGAGAGCATGGCAGCGCTCTGGGCCGATGTAACCTGTGCTTCCCGGGCTTCCGCCTCGTCCCTGAAGGTCTGGATTTCGATCAGTGCGTCCTCCACTTCCTGGAAGGCCGTCAGCACCGTCAATTGATAATTGCTGATCAGCTGCTCGGTACGGGCGATTTCAGCCTCGACCCTGGCCTTGTTGCGGCCAGCATCCAGAATGGGGCCGAACAGGTTAGCGCTGATGCCCCAGACCTTGTTGTCACTCGATAAAAAGCCGCTGAGGTCATCGCTGGCCAGCCCCAGCGAACCGGTCAGGGAAAGGGAAGGAAAGCGCAGGGCTTCGGCCACACCTATTCGGGCGGTCTGCGCGGCGAGTTCCTGCGATGCCTGACGTATATCCGGCCGTCTTTCCAGCAACTCTGATGGCAGGCCGGCGGGTATCTCCGGCAAATCGAGCGTGGATTCCACACCCTCACTGGTGCGGGTAATCGGGCCAGGGTTACGGCCGAGCAACACCCTGAGTGAATTCTCAGCCAGGCCGCGCTGCCTCACCAGTTGAGCCGACTCAGCCCTGGCGTCTCCCAGCTCGATCTCCGCCTGGTTGACATCGATCAGTGGCACGATTCCCTTGTCGAATCGCGCCTGGATGATCCCCAGTGAATCCTCACGGGTGGCTTCCGTGCGACGGGAAATTTCGATTCGCGCATCCAGGTCGAGTAACAACAGGTAGAGGCTGGCCACGTCGGAGATCAACGTGATTGTCACCACGTTGCGCGCCTGAACCGTGGCCATCAGCTCAGCCCGGGCCGCTTCCGTTGATCGCCGCAGCTTGCCCCAGAGGTCAACCTCGTAACTCAGGTTGGCCGCCAGGATGAACTGCTCGTTGATGGACCCCGGTACGTTCTGCCCCGGAATGGTATTGCCGCGGCTGGCCCCGGCCTGGCCATCGAGGAGCGGAAATTGTTCAGCGCGAGTGAAGCCCAGCGTTGCCCTGGCTTCTTCGATCCGTGCCATGGCAATGGCCAGTTGCTTGTTGTTGACCAGGGCGGTTTCGATCAGGTCGATCAATTCCTGGTCGTCGAATATTTCCCACCAGGCCATGTTGGCGAAAGACTCACCAGGAATTGCCGAGACCTGGTAGCCCTCCGGCACCGGGACCTCGGGCCGCTCGTAATCAGGGCCCATCGCGCAGGCAGCCAGCAAGGCTACAGTCGTTACGGTCGCGAAGTGGCGGAAAAGACGCTTCATTCAGTCTGCTCCGCGGTTGGTTCAGGAGCGGGTTTCGTTCCCGGCTTATCACGCCCGGTAAGCCTTTCGACCATGACGTACAACGCTGGGATGATCAAAACACCCATCACGGTGGCGGCCAGCATGCCGGAAAACACCGTCATGCCCATGACCTTGCGCGCCTCGGCTCCTGCGCCACTTGCAACCAACAATGGCAGCACACCCAGGATAAACGAGAAGGCCGTCATCAGAATCGGGCGGAAACGGTCCCGGGCCGCGGATAGTGCAGCATCCAGCGCCGAAAAGCCTTCTTCAGATTTCAGCTTGGCGAACTCCACGATCAGGATGGCGTTCTTGGCCGCCATGCCGATCAGCATCACCAACCCGATCTGGGCGAAGACGTTGTTCTGGTAACCGGGCAGGAACAGGCCGGCCAGCCACAGGCCGGCCATTGCGCCGAAAATAGCGATGGGCGTACCGAGCAGCACACCGGCTGGCAATGACCAGCTCTCATACTGTGCAGCGAGGATCAGGAATACGAATAAAAGGGCCAGCACGAAAACCTTTCCGCCGGATCCGGCGGCGGCCCGCTCCTGGAAACTCATCGCGTTCCAGGAATAGGTCATATCCGTTGGCAGCACTTGAGCAGCCACTTCCTCGAGCGCATCAAGCGCCTGGTCCGAGCTGTAGCCCGGAGCCGGTGCGCCGGTCAGTTCCGCCGCCCGGAACAGGTTAAACCTATTGGTGTACTCTGGCCCCTGCGTGCTCCTGGTCGATACCAGCGCAGACAAGGGCACCGTTTCGCCCGATTTACCGCGGACGAAGAAATACCGGATGTCGCCCGGGTCAGACCTGTACTCGGGTTCAGCCTGGACATAGACTTTGTACAGACGGCCGAAGCGATTGAAATCATTAACATAAGCTCCGCCCAGGAAGGACCCGAGCGTAGTGTTCAGATCGGCCAGCGAGACACCTGCCTTGAGAACCATGTCATTATCCACATCGGCAAAAATCTGCGGTACATTGGCCCGATAAGTTGAAATTACGTTACCGATTTCGGGCCGTTGCCGCGCGGCCTCGATAAATGCCTGGGTTTGCTCAGCCAGGTAGGTCGGCGTATTGCCTCCGCGATCCTGCAACATCATGCTGAAGCCCGACCCGGTTCCCAGGCCAGGGATTGCAGGCGGACCGAACGCGAATACGATTGCCTGGGGTATTCCCATGGCGAACTGGCCGTTAACACGCTGGATGATCTTGTTAACGTGCAGTTCCGCGGCGCTTCTGTCACTCCAGTGATTGAGCGAAACGAACAGGAATGCGTTGTTCGGCGAGAGTGAAGAGGTCAGCAGGCTGTAACCGGCAACCGCGGTCACCGATTCGATGCCCGGGGAACCGACCAGCATGTCCTCCACCTGCCTGGTCACGGCATCGGTCCGCTCCAGGGACGCCGCGTCAGGCAGCTGGACATTGACCAGGAAATAACCCTGGTCCTCTTCAGGCACGAACCCCCCCGGCACCATGCCGAACAATCCCCCCATCAGCACGACCATGATCAGCAGGCTACCGACACTGATCAGCAGCTTGCGCGTGAACATCGTGGCAATGCCCATGTATCCATTGGTGGCCCGATGGAAAGCCTTGTTGAAGCCGTTATAGAACGGCGTCAGGAAATTGTCTTTGCGCTCCGATGGCGGTCGCAGCAACATCGCGCTCAGAGCCGGACTGAGTGTCAGCGCGTTCAGTGATGAAATGGCCACGGAAATGGCGATGGTGATCGCGAATTGCTGGTACAGCCGGCCGGTAATTCCACCCATCGCGGCGACCGGCACAAAAACGGCAATCAGCGAGAGCGAGGTGGCCACGATCGGCCCGGAAACCTCTTTCATAGCGGCGATCGTCGCTGCCTTGGGTTTGAGTCCTTCCTCCATCTTGGTGGTGACGGCTTCCACCACCACGATCGCATCATCCACCACGATACCAATGGCCAGAACCAGTCCCAGTAACGACAGCGTGTTGATTGAAAACCCCAGCAATGGAAAGACCGCAAACGTACCAATCAGGGAAACCGGAACCGCCAGCGACGGGATCAGCGTGGCTCGGGCGTTCTGCAGAAAGATAAAAACCACCAGGATCACCAGCGCGACGGCCTGGAAGAGGGTGGTAATGATTTCACTGATGCCTTCTTTGATCGCAAGCGTCGTATCCAGGGACACCAGGTATTCAACGTCCTCAGGGAAATCCTGGGCCAGTTCCTGCATCACGGCCTCGACCTGTTCACGCACCTCAAGGCCGTTCGCGCCCGGCAACTGGTATATCGCCAGGATGGCTGCAGGACCGCCATTCAGGCGACTTGCCGCATTGTAGGTTTGCGTACCCAGTTCGACGCGCGCAATGTCTTTGACACGCACCTGGGATCCATCCGGATTGGACCTGACGATGACGTCTTCGAATTCTTCGGCGGTTGACAGCCTGCCCTTGGTGCGCATCTGGTAGGTGAACTGGGTGCCGGGCACAGCCGGCGGGCCACCGATCTGGCCAGCCGGTGCGATCACGTTCTGTTCCTGGATCGCAGCGGTGATGTCCGGAACCGTCAGGCCCAGCTTGGCCAGCTGATCAGGCTTCACCCAAATCCGCATGGCGTAGTCACTGCCTCCCAGCACACTGGCCTGACCAACACCCTTGATGCGGGACACCGCATCCAGAATATTGATGGTCAGGTAGTTGCTCTGGAAGTTCTGGTCATACGTTCCGTTGGGTGAGTAAAGCGTGACCAGCAATAGAGGGAAGGAGAGTTTTTTCTTGACCGTGATTCCGAGGCGCTTCACTTCCTCGGGAATACTGGCCTGGGCCTCAGACACCCGGTTCTGAACCAGTACGTTGGACATATCCAGGTCAGAGCCTACCTCGAAAGACACGGTCAGGTTCATGGTGCCGTCATTGGAATTGACGGATTTCATGTACAGCGAGTTTTCGACACCATTGACTTTTTGTTCGAGCGGCGTGGCCACCGACTGCTCTACGATTTCAGCGTTGGCGCCGGTGTAAGTCGCTGTCACACCTACTTCAGGCGGGGTTATCTCCGGATATTGAGCGACCGGCAGGTTGCCCATCGAGACCATGCCGACGATAACGATGATAATCGCGATGACCATCGCGACAATCGGGCGTCCGACAAAAAATTCAGCCATGTCCTGCTGCTATCCCTGGACCGCTTCGCCGGCACCGGCGGGTTGCGGAATAACCGTCATGCCGGGCCGCACCTTCTGGATCCCTTCCACGATAACCGTCTCGCCCACTTCCAATCCGGACTCCACAACGACATCATCACCGGATTTCGGCCCCAGTTTGATTTCCTTGACAGACACCAGCCCGGCCGGATCCACCACATAGACCCGAAACAGCCCCTGTAATTCGGATACGGCTTTGCGTGGAATGACCACGACATTTTGCAACGTTTCATAGGGGGCTCGAACGCGTGCAAATTGGCCCGGAAGGATTAATTTGCGAGGATTATCGAATGAAGCTTCCATGATATAAGTCCCGGTTTCCTGGTCGACAGACTGGGAAGAAGCCACAACCTGACCCTTGTATTCATGCTCGGAACCATCCGCCAGGATCAGCGTCATGTTCTTGGGCCGGTCTGATCGTTTTCTGGCTTCAGAACGGGCACTGGCTTTATGCTCGCTCATGTAATTCCTCGCCAGGATGAGGTACTCACGTTCGGAGATTGAAAAACGGGCGCGGATCGGATCAATGTCTGAAACCTGGTTCAGCACAACGGGATTGGGATCACGTCCGACGAACTCGCCGGGCTTTGCCTTGGTGAGACCGATCAGACCGGTGATGGGCGCCTGAATCCGGGTGTAGCTGAGCTCGATTTCCGCCAGTTCGACCGATGCCTCGCTGGCCCGCACACTGGCGCGGGTCGCCGCCTCTGTCGCGACAGCCGCATCCAGGTCCTGCTCGCTGACCGCCTTGATCTCGGCCAGCGGCTTGATCCGGGCGAGGTCGGCCTCGGCCTTCGCCAGTTGGGTTTGTGCCGCGGCCAACTGGCTTTGAGCTTCAACCAGCTTGGCCTGGAAGGGCTGTGGATCGATGGTATAGAGCAGTTCCCCTTCTGTTACAAACGTTCCTTCAACGAAATCCATGGATTCAAGGAATCCCTCTACTCTTGCACGAATCGGTACATCCTTCGTGCCAAGCGTTGAACCGACCATGTCGATGGACAACGGCACATCGCGCTGTTCCGACTGAGTCACCAGGACACGCAATGACGGTGCGGCAGCTTGCCCGGAACCGGAACGGTCACAAGCCGCCAGCAGAACGACTGCAACAGCCAGCAGGCAGTTCATCAGCCGGCTCGACGCCTCTCCTTCAATAAAGCTCATCTTCCATCACCTTTGTAATTATCGCTTTCCGGCATTTTATAGGTGCCGGAGCCGACGTAGTTGGCCGGACCGTAGCTGTAGATCTGGCGCTTGGTTCCGTCCAGGTTCCACTCCCAGTCCTTTTCCCTCGTGTTTACCCGGTAGGTCTCCGAGTGGCTGTAACCATGAGGGTAATAATAGGGCGACCGGTATCCACCATAACCATAAGTGTGTGGGTAGCGCCAATAGGAATAGCGGTTGTAATATCCGGGATAGTACCAGCCAGTGCCGTAAACCACGGTCCTTGTGTAGGGCGTGTAGTACCTGCTGTAGTATCCACTGGTGCTTTTGTAGGCCACTTCACCACTGCTGTCGTCGAAAGACTCGAGTTTCACGAACGTGACGTTGTACGCTGGGTCGGTGGGCGGAATGGTGTAGATGGCCTCGGGGAGCTCGGTGGCGACCTGCCAGGGTCCTTCCGGTTTAGCGGACGAGTACCAGGCGCCTTCGTAACACAGGTAATAAAAATTATTGTGCTGAATGACCTGGAACGGTGAGTTTTCGGCACGCAACAGCCCGGTCGCCTCAATTGGGACGAAGCTGGGCTCGCCGACATAGGGCACCTTGACGTTGCCACCGGCGTCCCGGCTTAGCCTCGCATACTGGGGTTTTTTCGCCTCGGCAATCGCCTGTTCGGCCTGTGGCGTACCCGGCACCGATGCCAATACCCGGGCCTTGCTGTGATCGGCCGGAATCATCGCGAAATCAGCAGGCAGTTTCTTGACATTGGCCCACTGCCCCTTGAAGTCCTGGTTCGCGAACCAGCGTCCTGATAGCAGGATGTAGTAACGGCCATCGAACAGAAACAGGTCATTTCGCGTGTTGGCAACGAACTGCAGACCGGTACCGGCGATCGCCTCCAGCCGGGTTTCACCATCGATCAACACCAGTTCGGTCGGCTCGTAGCTGATCGTGATGGGTAGAGGACGGGTCGGGTGTTTCCTCGGCGGCATGGATGCGGCCACGCTTGGCCAGTCGGAACTGACCTGCAAGGTCATGAAGTCCCGCGGTAGCTCAGTGGTATTGCGCCAGTCACCACTGTTGAGCATGTTGCTGGTCAGCCAGTACCCCTCCTTCAAAATAAACCAGGCGCCGGATTGCTGGCTCTTGAAAACATCCCAGTCGGTGTTGACGACAAATTCGATTTGCGTGCCCTGGATGGGCACATTGGAAGGCGGTCCATCGATCAGCATCAGTTCCATCGGCTCATTGGAAACAACGATCCGGGGAGGATGAAAATTCAGTTGTGAATGGACGTCCGTGAAGGCCAGCAGAAGGAGCAGTAATGCAGTAATCCTGAATCGATGTAACCCGGTCTTCACCATTTACAAACCCAGACTATCAGCGCGGCCTTCCATCATAAAGGAGCGGCCGCGTGATATGAACTGCAATCCGGGTTTTCGGCGATATTAGTTTGCTGGTTTTCTGAACTTCAGGGTCCAGCGATCGGTATTGCCGGTAACGGTTTTTCGACCGACTTCATAGCGCAGTTCGTCATCCGGCTTGAAGTGCAAATCAGAAAAATCCACGAATTCGAAACCGGCCGCTTCGATTTCCTTGATCGCCAGCACCGGATCCATTCTTCTGCGGTTTTCACTGTTGTCACCTTCCATGTGACGCCGGGTGTGGTCCACAACGGCGTAAATTCCACCTGGTTTCAGCGCATCGAAAACCAATTCGTTCATCGCCGCGCGCCCTTCGGCGCCAAAGTTGTGGTAATTGCGGAAAGTGAAAACAATGTCCACATCCTGTACGCCCAGTGAGCTGGCCTCAAGGGCATAGGTCCTGGAACCTTCCGGACGGAAGACCTTTGCATCTTCAGCAACGACTTGCACCTTATCGAAGCCGTCCTGGCTCAATACGTTCTCTTTGACGCGACTGGTGCCGATGGCTACATAGAGCTGTCCGTTGTCTTTCAGAACCGGCGCCAGCAATTTTGTATACCAGCCGCCACCAGGCAGCAGTTCCACAGCGGTCATATCATCACGCAGACCAAAAAACTCCAGTGTTTTGACTGGATTGCGGTTGCGGTCACGGTCCATTTCAGCTTCCGTGCGAACGTCCGCTTTCATCGCGGTTTTCAGCTTTTCCTCCACCGCAGAAAAATCGTCTGCCTGCGCCAGGCAGGTAATCATCAACAACAAAACCATCAAAACTCTTAGCATTAAAAATCTCCCGGGAAAATTAAGCACAGAAAAGCCGGAACCGGGAATCGATTCCAGCTGGCCAGATTGTAAACGAAGAAGGAGTCAGCCGTCAGGCGGCAGCGCGTAAATCCACTGACGAATTAAGCGCCCGCACCGCTTGCTTGAGACAGCGACGCATCTCCGACTGTTTTGATTTGTTGATGCGGCTCTGGTTTAGACGCAGCATCTCATGCCAATACTCGATTTCTGCCTGTAGCAGGTAGCGTTTGGAAGATTCCATATCTTTGCCCATTTTGGTACCGCATTTTTACGCGCGGTGATATTTTGGAAATCATCCTTGACATTCCTCCGTGGAAATCCGTTTCCCACGGTTATCGCACTGGTATGCAACAACACACGACTGGTAGATCGTGCATCTATGTTAATAATTTATCTGTGCTGAAAAGTCAAGAAAAAACGATGAGTTAAGGCATCAAAGGCAGAATTTACCCGATAAACGGGCAGAAAGGCAGTGTTGTTACTGGCAAAAAGTTCCGGGTCAGAGTTCTCGTAATGCCGTCGCGACCGGCTGGCGGGCCGCGCGAATCGCGGGAAACACTCCGCCGATAAATCCAATGATTAGCGCAAACACGACTCCCTGCATCAAAAGACTGGCCGACACGTCGAAAGCAAAAGCCACCTGGCTGAAACTGGCCATGTTGACGGTTGCCGCCCTGAAACCGTCAAACACCGCCCATGCAGCGACTGCACCGATGATCCCCCCTGCCAGCGCCAGCAACATGGATTCAGTGAGTACCGAGATGACTACGGGCCCTGAATGAAAACCCAGGGCCCTGAGCGTTGCTATCTCCCGGGTTCGGGACGAAACTGCCGTATACATCGTGTTCAAGGCGCCAAAAACTGCGCCAAAACCCATGATCACCGCGATGAATGTTCCGAGACCGGTGATCAGGTTGTAGAGCATCTCAGACTGCGAGGAATAAAACTCCGACTCCCGCATCGGTTTGACGTTAAGCCGGGGGTCGCTGGTCAGGGCATCTTTGAAAGCCTGGTAAGATTCGGGTGATTCCAACTTGGCATAGACTGACTGGTAGGAGTTTCCACGGCGGTATGCGGGCTGCAATACAGCGGAATCCACCCAGATTTCAGTTTCCGCCAATCCTCCACCAGCCTCGAAAACTCCGACCACCGGCCATTCTTCCTGGCCTACTGGAATGGTGGACCCCAATTCCAACCCTTCGAATTCCATTCTCGCGCCGATGCCCACGATCACCTCGTTCAGGCCCCATTCGAACATCCTGCCTTCAACAATCCGAAAAGTATCGCGAATGTCGAAGGCAGCCTTGCCGACGCCGCGCAGCGGCACATTAGCGTCCGTTAGCGTGGTCTTTTTCAGCAGGTTAATGATCACGAACAGCTCGGGAGAAGCGATCGATCCGGTCTCGTTCCTGGCCAGCCCGGGCCCCTCGGCGATGAACCTGGTTTCATCACCGCTCAGCCCACTCATCATTTCTGAAGTGGAACCGCTGCGCAGCACCACGACATTATCGACGGACGCCGAGTTATTCATCGTCTGCATGATGCCTTGCGCAATTGACAGCACAGCAACCATAACCGCCACAACCCCTGCAATACCCAACATCGACGTCAGCGAAGAACCCAGGCGTTGTGGCAGTGACTGGATACCAAAAGCCGTTACCGAAGTTACCTGTGATAACCAGTTGAAAGGGCCCGCCATCGCTTATCTCCTCAACGCATCGGCAATACGCAGCCGTTGAGCCTGCATTGCGGGCAAAATTCCCGCCACCAGCGCCACCGCGGCAATCAGGACGGTTCCGATAATGAAATCCCTGGCCGGGATGTAGAACACCGGCAAAGACCCGTTACTGGGATCGCCCAGTGAAACCAGCAGCCAGGCGAGCAACAAACCCACGGCGCCACCCAAACCGGCCAGCACCAGCGATTCACCCAGGACCAGGCCCATCACACCGCGATCGGTAAATCCGATGGCCTTCAGAACGGCCAGTTCATTGGTACGTTCACGAACCGCGTAAGCCATGGTATTGCCGGCCACCAGCAGGATGGTGAAAAAAACAGCAGCAATGATAGACATCATGATGAAACCAATGTCGCCAACCTGGTTGGCAAACCCCTGCAGGAAAGCACCCTCGGGTTCAGCCTTGGTTTCGGATGAGGAATTGGCGAAACGGGAGTCAATTGCTGCGGCAACTTCGGCAGCTCGTTCCGGGTCCTTGATACGCACGGTATACCAACCGACCAGGCCCTGACCATTTTGCCGCGCCTCGTCAAAATAATCGAAACGAAACAGGAACTGGGTCGTGTCAGTGCCTTTTTCCGCGCCGTCATAAATACCCACCAGGTCGAACTCCCAGGTGCGTTCGCCACCTTTCCTCGGCCAGATGGTTGCATTGATAGGAATCCGGTCACCGACTTTCCAACCAAACCGGTCGGCAGTTTTACGGCCGGCTATGGCTCCTGTCCGTGTATTGAACCAGGCTTCCTTCTCCTCGTCAGTGAGCAATAACTCGGGAAACATTTCGAGGTATTCCTCGGGCTCTACCGGCAGTTGCGCAAAAAAATTGCTCGGCTTCTGGTAGACACCGCCAAACCAGGTTTGGTGCACCGCGTCATCCACCCCTTCGATCTGCTCCATCTGCGATTCGTAGGATGCCGGCAGCAACTGGATCAGCGAAACTTTGTGGCGCACGATCAACCGGTCCAGACCAGCCACATCGATACCCTGGTTAAAGGCCTGCTTGATCGCACCCAGGTAGCCGAACAGCATAAATGCGACAATAATCGAGAGCAGCGTCAGGCTAGTGCGCATCTTTGCGCGCTTCAGGTTACTCCAGACCAGGTAGAGGTATTTCATTCGCCCTCTCTCCTATTCTTCCAGTTCGGTGGACAGCCTTCCCTTGTTCAGATACAGCGTGCGGGAAGCACGCGCAGCCGCGTGAATATCGTGCGTCACCATGACAATGGTTTTGCCCTGTTCGCGGTTCAGTGCCTGCAGCAAATCCAGGATTTCATCCCCGGACTTCCGGTCGAGATCGCCGGTGGGCTCATCGCAAAGCAACAGGGTCGGGTCGGTTACGATGGCACGGGCTATACCCACCCGCTGCTGCTCACCGCCCGACAGTGTGCGCGGAAAATGATGGTTACGGTGTGACAGGCCAACAATGTCCAGCGCGATGGCGGCACGTTTTTTTCGCTCGGCCCGCGACAAATGCGTCAGCAACAGCGGCAGCTCCACGTTTTTCTGCGCCGTTAACACCGGCATCAGGTTATAAAACTGGAAAACCAGCCCCACGTGCCGTGCCCGCCAGGCGGCCAGGCGCCGGTCGGAGAGCTGATCGATGTTTTCGCCACCCACTTCGACCGACCCCTGGCTGGGACGATCGAGTCCGCCGATCAGGTTCAGCAGCGTGGACTTACCCGATCCGGAAGGCCCCATCAGGGCCAGGAATTCACCGTCAGGAATCGTGAGGTCCAGCCCACCCAGCACATGGATCTCTTCAGAACCCCTTTTGAACACCTTGTCGACGTTTTTGATCTGGACCAGATCGCCGCTGCCCTGTGTCATTGTTTTTTCTCCCGAACCGAAACGCCATCAGCCAATTCAGGCGGCGCGTCCAGTACTACGCGCTCGTCGGCGACCAGTCCACTGATCACAAGAATATCACTACCCCGGGCCCCGGCAGTGCTGACAGCCCGTCGCTCCACGATACCCTGGTCCACGACAAAGACGTAGTCCCGGTCTTCAATCTCACGAATTGCTGCCTGTGGTACCAGCACGCCACTGACACTTCTGCGGCTGTCGCCGGTATCTTCAACTTCCTGGAATGCGACTTTCACGCCCATGTCAGGGAGTATCCTTGCATCCAGTTCATCAAAGCCGACCCGAACCTCGACGGTCGCACGCTGGCGGTCAGCCGTTGGAATGATAGCAATGACATGACAGGGAATTTCCCAATCAGGATAGGCATCCAGGGTAGCCATCACGCCCTGGCCACTGGTGACACGATTGATATACGCCTCGTTGACATCGATTTCGATTTCCAGCGAAGTCATGTCAACGATGGTGCCGATGCCGGTACGGGTGAATCCGCCGCCGGCAGAGACCGGTGAAATCATCTCTCCTGGTTGGGCGTTCTTGGCCACGATCACGCCGGCAAACGGCGCCCTGATGATAGTGTCCTCCAACTGCAGGGCATAGATATCCCGTTGCCGCGCGGCCACTTCGACGTCCGCCTTTTTGCGCTCAAGCTGGGCCGCGAGCGAACCGTACACGGCCCGGCTGCGGTCCAGTTCCTGCTCACTGGCCAGTTCCCTCTCCACCAGGCGTCTGGTCCGCTGGAAGTTCAGCCTCGCTTCATCCAGCAAGGTCTGGGTTTCAGTCAGGCCTCTCTGGGCCGAGACCCATTGCGCATTCGCCAGGTTGTAACTGGCCCGAATGTTCGAATCATCCAGCCGAGCCAGCACCTGGCCCTGCTCCACCTCCATGCCTTCTTCGATCAGCACTTCGGTGACCCGGCCGGTAAACTTCGAAGAAACGGTGGCCTGTCGCCTGGCGGTGACATAACCGGACGCATTGAGCACGGTCGTTGCAGACTGCCCAACCCCGCCCGACGACCGGGCTTCCGCCATCCGCACTTCAATCGACGCAGCGGGCCCTAAACCTGCAAAATACGCAACGGCAACCGCCGCCAGAGTGACCAGCGCAACGGCGATATAGATCCACTTTTTCGAACCCTGGACCGGTTTCTCGGGAGAACGCTCGATGCGCAACTGGTCAAGTGTCGATTTCTCCATGGGGCCCCGGATTAGTTGCGTGGTTTGAGAAGCATTTCAAGCTTGCCTTCGGGCAGTAGCAAACCGCGCTCGAAATCAAAGCAGTTCAGCATCTCGTGCATCTCGATCTGCGAGTGTGGATAGTAGGGCAGTTGTTCGGAGCGGCGCGGCCTGATACTCAGCGTTTCCTTGTCAAGGACGCCGTACTGGATATTTTCCAAACGGATAGCCAGGTGATGCACTCCAAAGCCATGGGCGCGGGTGCCGGGATGTAACCAGGGTCGCAATGCGGCATTGAACGCTTTTAGTGCCGGGTCGTCGAGATAACACAGGAAATCCCAAAACAGGCAGATGTCGATTTTGGTATCCGGCGGGAAACGAAACTGCTCTTCAAAAGCATGGCGCAGTTCTTTTTCTGAGAGTTTTGCCTGCTGTTCCCGAACAAAAGCTTCATGGAACAAGTCTGCGAAATGGAGTCTGCATTTGAACTGTGAGAAGAACTCCACTGTTTCGTGCAGGGCAGGACCGATCTCCAATACCGTCAGGCGGTGGTTTATATCCACCATCCTGAACATACCCGGGAACAGTTTACTGGGTTGGGAGGACGACACGGGGCCCACCCGGGGCAGGGTTGCCCGGTTATCCATGCTTCTGGCAACAGAACTCATTTGAAGGGCCTCACTTCACCCCACCACGTTTGCAGTACCAATCCGGATCCTGCAAATCTAACCGCTTTTCAGGTTCAGGCTAGGTTCCGTCCTTGCTGCACTGGAAGGCGAAGATGCCGTTGCTTTCCCGGCTTGCGGCGCCTTGGGCGCTGCCTGCTTGGCCTCAGCAGGTTTTTTTTCAGCGACCGTTTTTTCCGTGGGATTCATATCTATGCTGCCTCTGAACAGGGCGCCATCTTCGAGTTGCACGCGTGGCGCGATGATGTTGCCCTGGACCCGGCCGCTGGCCGTAATGAGGACTTTTTCACTGCCGCCGATATCGCCTTTGACCGATCCGGAAATCTTGACCACTTTCGCCATGATGCTGGCGTTTACCTGGCCTGAACCTCCGACCTCCACGTCGTGGGTGCACTGGATGCTGCGGCCTTCAATGCGACCTTCAATCTTGAGGTTCGAGTCGGCCTTTACATCACCGCTGATCTGAATGCCATGCCCGATCATGGCCACGCTGGAAGGCGAAACCCCCGGTTTGTTGCTGCTCGCTGGAGCGGGCTGGCTGACTCTGGGCTCCCGGGTTTCGGGAGTGCTCTGCTTAGCGCTTTTGTGCTTGTCAAACATGGCCATATCCGAATTCTGTCTCGTTCAATTGGGGGCAGTCATCCTATCAAGTTGTTTCTTGACTGTCACTTCATGAATGCGGCCTCGAAGTCTGCCAGCGCCTCCTGGTAGTGATCGAAACTATGGCAACCACCTTCAAACAGCACCAATCGCGCCAGCGAAGCATGTTTCTTCGCGCTCTGCTGCCAGTCGATCACTTCATCCCCTTTGTCAATGTAAACGAAAAAGGGCAGTGGCAAACGATCATCGACACCGTTTTCCATGCGGCGTAAGCCGTCGCTGTCTTGCCGGGTCCAAGTGTACTCCTCGCCGGTCACGAAATTAACCTGTGGACCCAGCAGCAGGTTGCCGTGCAGGCTCAGGTCGAACGCCGGGTTAAAAGCCACGGCGGCACTCCTGACGCCCGGCCTGGCCTGGCCTAGCTGCAATTGCAGGATCCGTGCGAACCAGCCACCCATGGACGAACCGCAGAAAACCACTTCCTGCGCGTTGCTGGAGATGTCGGCGAGCACCTCTGAACTATGCACTCTGGCCCGCCGGTAGCATGTAGAAACCGGCACGAAGCGATAACCCAGTCTGACCGCAAAATCGGCAACCGAGGAGATTTTTGCATTACCGGAAAAGTCTTCCAGGATGGCCGAATTGAACCCGTTGAAATAGTAAAAGGGCTTATCGGGCTGCATCGAGCGGCGCATCCGGGTTGACGCCGTCCATGTATTGCCTGCGGCGATCGAGGTTGGTTAGCTGATAAACCAGCCCGAGCCAGTTCGCAACGATCGCCTTGGCGGTGTCGCCCCAGGTGTTGTCCAGCAGAGGCTCGATTTCCTGCTCGAGAAAATCCGGCAATCGTCCATCCTCGCGCAAGGCCTTTTCGGATGCCTGGACAAAGCGGTCCGCAACCCTGGCCGCCCCGGGGGAAAAATAATGTTCAGGAAACGCTGGTGGGCACCGCAATTCACCGTTGAGATAGCGAAAAACCTCGCGCCGGTATTCCTTGAGCAGGCTGTTGGTGTCGTATTCGGGATGGCCCTGGAAATAAATCAGCCTGAACTGGTCCGGACTGACTGCCATGTGGACTCCGCCCTCATCGCTTTCGACCAGGACCCCAAGGCCGGCTTTTTCCAGTTGCTGCCTGGAGATGTCATTGTGCCGCGAATGAGGTACATCGAAGCGGGTATTGATTTCCCTTAACAGGGGATGCCCTGGCGAAGATACCTTGTGGCTGAACACCCCCCAGCGTTTTTCCGCAAGGGGTTTGCGCTCGATTCCATGAAATTTTTTCAGGACAGCGTGCGTGGCCAGGCAGGAACACAGCGTGGACGCGACATTTTCCTGCGCCCAGTCGATGACATCCATCAGCGGATCCCAGAAAGGTTCCTGGGCCAGGTCAGGGTTTTCGACATTGGCGCCGGTAATGATCAGTGCATCCAGCCCGCTTTTCTTCAGGCTTTCAAACCGGCTGTAGTAGCGGTCAATGTACTCCAGGGTTGCGGCGCCGCGGGGCAGGCCCGGCAGGGAAAACGGATAGACAAAAAACTGGGCAATCCGGTTGCAGCCACCTACCAGGCGGATGAACTGTCGCTCAGTCGCCTCAAACGCCGCATCCGGCATCATGTTCAGGAATCCGACATGCAATTCCCGGATATCCTGGTGTAATGCACGGTCCAGCGGCAATACTTCGTGCCCGCCTTCGCGCAGACGGTTAAAGGTGGGCAGCTCCGAATGTTGAACCAGGGGCATGGGCGATCCTAACCCTGAACGGGAAACGGGCCCGGAACAATCCGGGCCCCGTAAACCTCGAAGCGATTAAGCGCTGGCGATTGAATTGCCTTTTGATCCCAGGTCTTCGCAAGCCTCCTGCAAACGGGCAACGACGCCCTGTTCTCCGGCACGGAGATACTTGCGTGGATCGTAGAACTTCTTGTAGGGCGTGCCGTCTTCCGGATCGACCTGGTACAGGAATGCCTTGGGATTTTCATTCACGAAACGGCCAACCGGCTCTGAAAAAGCGAACTGTGTATCAGTATCAATGTTCATTTTGAAAACACCGTAACCGACGGCTTCGGTGATCTTGGACTTCTCTGAACCCGAACCACCATGGAACACCAGGTGCAGCGGGTTGGGACCGGTCTGGTGGGTAGCCTGGACCAGGCTCTGGGAGTTCTTCAGGATTTCCGGGCGCAGCTTGACATTGCCGGGCTTGTACACGCCATGCACATTGCCGAATGACGCAGCTACCGAAAAATGGCCGATGGGATTCAACAGCTCATACGCGCGCAGCACGTCTTCGGGCTGCGTATAAAGCTTGGAGTTGTCGGCGGCTTCGTCGAACTCACTGCCAATGCCGTCTTCCTCCCCGCCCGTTACACCCAGTTCAATTTCCAGCGACATGTCGATTTTCGCCATCCGCTCGAGAATGCGGGCACATTCACTCAGGTTGAAATCGATCGGATCGGCGGACAGGTCCAGCATGTGTGAACTGAACAGCGGTTTGCCGTGCTTCTCGTAATAGGCTTCGCCTTCATCGAGCAGGGCTTCGATCCAGGGGATCAAAGCGCGATTGGCGTGATCCGTATGCATGGCAACGCAAATCCCATAATGCTCAGCCAGCAGATGAGCGTGCTGCGCAGCGGCCACGGAACCCATAACCTTGGCCTTGAAGCCGTCAGCCATGCCGGCGCCGGCGTAAAAAGCGCCGCCGCTGTTGGACAGCTGGATGATAATGTCCGAGTTGGCCTGGGCGGCCGCCTCCATGCATGCGTTGATACTGTTCGTGCCCACGACGTTAACGGCGGGCAGTGCATATCCGCCTGTCTTTGCCGCTTCGACCAGGGTTTTGTAGCCTTCACCGGTAACCACACCCGGTTTCAATGAAAAATCGGACATCTGCAGATCCTCTCAGTTGTTCGGAAAAAGTGATAAGCCTAAAGGGGAGTGTTGGGCAAAAGGATGACTATTTCAAGGCTGTTTCGAACGGAATGCGAATATTGACGGTCAACCCGTGCGGGGAAGTCTCGCTCAAGCGGAAGGAATGCTTGACGCCGTAGAGTTCCTGCAGTCGTTCCTGGGTGTTACGGAGGCCAACACCGTTGGCGTGCGGTATCTGTCCATCCACCAGTTCGACACCGGGCCCATCGTCGCTCAGCTCCAGCAAGAGGTCGCCCGCAAATACCTTCGCGGCGATCCTCAGTTGACCACCTTCCTCCGCCCGCGCGATGCCATACTTGATGGCGTTTTCAACCAGGGGTTGCAGCAGCAGGCTGGGGATCAGCGCCTGCCTGGCCTCGTCCCCGATATCCAGCTCCAGGCTCAGGCGATCTTCGAATCGGACTTTTTCGATATCAAGGTAAAGTTTCAGGGCTGCCAGTTCTGCATCAAGCGTGATTTTTTGCATCGGATCGTTGTCCAGCGAATAACGCAGGAAGCTGGACAGGCGGGTGACCATCATGTTGGCCAGCTCCGTCTGTTTTTCGAGGATCAGCGTGGAGATGGCATTCAGCGTGTTGAACAGGAAATGGGGGTTGAGCTGGTAGCGCAACATCTTGAGCTGGGCTTCATGGGCCATGGCGGCAGATTTGAGTGCGCTCTTCTGCACCTCCTGGAAAATCTGGTAATACTTGATGACAAAATAGAGAAAGCTCCACACAAGCATCGGCAACCATCCGGTGGTAAAGCTTTCCATGAAATATACCTTTTGCAGCATCTCGGCAGCTTCGCCGACTTTATCGGCCCAGGCTTCCATGTCCTTGGCTTTTTCAAACCAGGTCGTGTAGATAAATCCGCGCGTTTCAATAAAAGCATAACCAGCTGCCGAACTGCCCAGCAGGAAGGTGACCGCCTGCTGCCAGATGGGCCGATGCCACATGAATCGGTACAGGTAACGTAAAACCAGCGAATAGACCATCCCGACAAAGGCGATGATCATCACGTAGAGGAAATAGTTGGGAACCATCTCGTCCATGATGGCCCGGGTATAGGCATACTTGCCGACCAAACCCCACGCGAGCCAACCGCCCAGGTGTAGCACCCAGAAAAGTTTCTGCTGGTTGTCGGCAAGGTTCTTGATCATCAGCCCATTCTAGCCCGTGCAGCGCGCGAAAGTACGGCAGTTCATCGGACAGTTAATGCGCTTTATCTCAATTTCAATCGCAGGTGAGCGTGAAGCGGACACGAACGGTAAAAACAGAATTTTTGTTTAGAATTGCCGGAGATTCCCGTACACCGGCCGCGATATCGACTTCCTTGGTCACTTTGTCGGCGCGTGGTCCCGGGCATGCTATCCGGATATCTTTGCTGGCCTTGCCGACATCATTAACGAACAGGTCGACTTCAGTAGCTGTCAACTGCATGCGAACCAGTAATTCGGTCAGACATTCCCCTTTGAATACGACGAGCGGTTCCGGCGACCCGAAAGGCGTCTTTACGGGACCGGATTCCAACGTATGCTTGGGCACGCTGACCTGGCCTTCGCCCTTGAGCCCTTCATGGAAGACTTTGACATCCAGGTCGTATTTCCAGTCTTCGCCGCAGTTCCCTTCCTGATGCTCGGAAATCAGCGTCATTGTAAGCTTGCAGGTCATTATCCACCTCCTCTGGTAGGCGCTTATCTTCATCCAATCGCGTGCAAGGGTCAATCCGGAATTCAAAAATGGGTGACTCGGGTTATCATGGACCCGCTCACGAGGGACAGCCATGCAAGCATTGAATGAAATTTTCGCGACCATAGACGGTTATATCGGCGGCTCCAACTGGTTTGTGTACCTTCTGCTCGGTACCGGACTGTTTTTCACCATTTACCTGAAATTCCCGCAGATCCGCTATTTCCGGCATGCCTTTCGCATGGTTTCCGGCAAATACGATGAAAAGGGGGCGAAAGGTGACACGTCCCATTTCAGAGCGCTGACCACGGCTCTATCCGGCACCGTGGGCACAGGTAATATCGCAGGCGTTGCGCTGGCCATCCACCTGGGCGGACCGGCCGCACTGTTCTGGATGCTGGTCACCGCCATGCTGGGCATGACGACGAAATTCGTCGAGGTCACGCTTTCCCACAAGTACCGGGAATTCACCGAAGACGGCAGCGCGGCAGGCGGCCCCATGTATTACATGAAGAACCGCCTGAACATGAAATGGATGGCGGTGCTGTTTGCGCTGGCCACGATCATTTCATCATTTGGCACCGGCAACATGCCGCAGATCAACAGTATTTCCAACTCCATGCATTCCGCGTTTGGCATTCATCCCGCCATGACCGGCCTGGTGCTCGCTGTTCTGCTGGCGATGATCATCCTCGGTGGGATCAAGCGAATTGCTGCGACCACGTCAAAACTCGTACCCCTGATGGCCGTTCTTTACTTCCTGGGCGCCCTCTCTGTGATTTTTGCGAATGTCGACAATATCGCGCCATCGCTGTCAGCCATTTCCGGTGACATATTCACCGGTTCGTCAGCTACCGGTGGTTTTCTCGGGGCTACGCTGGCTTACGCATTCAACCGGGGCGTGAACCGCGGACTGTTTTCCAACGAGGCCGGCCAGGGCAGCGCACCTATCGCCCACGCGGCGGCCAAGGCGGATCACCCGGTATCGGAAGGCATGGTAGCGATCCTGGAGCCGTTCATTGACACGATCATCATCTGCATGCTGACCGGCATGGTGCTGCTTTCCTCCGGTGTCTGGAACGAGAAACACGACAACCTGTTCCAGCGCGCGGACCTGGTCATCCTCAGCGGTGAATATGACGACGGCCTTGCAGAGCACCAGCAGGAACTGGCCAGTTTCCTGAATCCGGCATTGCAATCCGCGGCCCGCACATTCAGTGGCCCGCTGCATGTCGAGGACGGCGCGATTCAGGACGAGGTCACGGTCATTCACGCCCGCTCCGTCGCCGAAGACGTGATGATTTCCGACAGCAATTCGGGCAGCCTGTTCAGTGGGACCATCCCGGTTGAGAACGGCAGGATATTCGGCGCCAACGGAAACCTGCGGGTGACCGGACGATCACTGATCCATAGCGCACCGCTGACCACAGAGGCCTTCAGCCGGGGGCTGCTCGGCGATAAGGGCCGCTACATCATTCCCATCAGCCTGCTGTTATTTGCTTTTTCAACAGCCATTGCCTGGTCCTACTATGGCGACCGGGCGGTGACTTTTCTGTGGGGCACCGAGTATGTCCGCTATTACCGCGTGTTGTATGTACTGGGCTTTTTTGCCGCGGCTATCATCGACACCACCATCATCTGGACTTTTTCAGGCATTGCAATCGCGCTGATGACGATACCGAACATTATCGGCATCCTGTTATTGCGCAAGGAAATGAAGGAAACCGTGGATGATTACTGGCGAACTTTTGATTTCTCGAAGAAGGACAAAGATGTCTGACCTGAAAATAACACTCCTTGCCCTTTTTGGTCTGATGCTGGTACCGGGTCTGACCATTCAGGCCCAGGGTGTATTGCCCGAAGAATCCGCAACAATTTCTGGACCGGCACCGGACCTGTTTGCTCGCGACAGCTATCGCATCGACACCGTGGTCTGCCCTTTCAAGAGTGATATCGACTACGAGCCAGGTGACATTGAATGCGGTCTTCTGGAAGTTCCTGAAAACCGTGAGGACCCCGATTCACGCTTCATCGAGCTGCATTTCGTCAAGCTGAATTCCCGCTGGGGTAAGGACGATAAAGAGGAGTCTGGCGAAAAAGACAAGGACGACGGCCTGCCCCCGGGCAAGCGCGATGACCCGGTCATTTATCTGACAGGCGGCCCTGGCGCCAAGGTGAATTACTACGTGGGGCGCCTGAAAGACCACACACTTCTCAAGCATCGGGACCTGTATATCCTGGAGCAGCGCGGCATCGGCTTCTCAGATGATTTCTGTCCGTATTACGGTCTTCGAAAACCGGCAACTGACGACGTTGAAACGTTTGACGCGCACCTGGCCGCAAGTCACGAGCGAAAAGCAGATTGCGCGGCCAACGCAACCGCTTCCGGCGTTGACCTGACCGGTTACAGCACTATTGAAAACGCCCGGGACGTTAAAGCCCTGCGGCGGGCGCTTGGTTTCGAACAATGGAATATGTGGGGAATCTCCTATGGCTCCATCCTCGGTCAGGCCTATATCAAGGAGGACCCGGAAGGCATACTCGCCGTCGCGCTGGACGCCATCATGCCATTGGAAATCCGTGAATCCGAGCTGTACTGGCGAATCGCCCATTGGTATAACCGCGACCTGGAGAAGCTGCAGGAGATTTGTCAGCGGCAACCGGCCTGCGCAAAGCGCTACCCGGACATGGGAGGGCGGTTGCGGAAAGCGATCGAATCGGTAGTCGACAAGCCGATCGAAGTCGACGTCAAGGACATCGAAAATTATCCCTCGGGCAAGGCCCGTATTTTCCAGGACATCGTCGCGTTTCTGCCCTTTGTGTTCTTGTATGAACAGGTCAACTACCCGGCAATTCCAGGCTTGATCTATACATGGGCAGATGCTGTCGAACGGCGGGATGAAACCCTGTTCAAGGCAATAGCCTCGGCCTCCGGCGGTGGTTTTGGTGACAGCAGCCAGGGCATGTCCAACGCGATCTTTTGCCTGGACGGTGATGAGGAAGCCCAGGCCCGGGCCGGCCGGAAAGACCTGCAGGACTATCCCGTACTGGGTGCCGCCATAGGAAGTGAAGAATCATACAATCGAGGTGTAGCCCTGTGTCTGCAAATGGGGATGCCGCAGCGGCCGGCCGATGAATTTGCAGCGGTGCGTACCGACATCCCCTCCCTGATCATCGAAGGTGAGATGGACCCGATTACTCCGCCACCCAATGCCAAGGCCATCATGCCGGGTTTCGAGCGCGGAACCTACGTCGAGTTTCCTTTTGCAGGACATGGCCCTTCCCGTTCGGTGGAATGCGCCGGCAGCTTGCTGAACAAGTTTTACGATAACCCGTCAAACGAACCCGACCTGTCCTGTGTGGATGAAATGAAAGAGCCGGAAATCTGGGCACCGATGTATACGACATCCATCGCACCGAGACTGCTCGTACTATTCACCGAGGACAAGAAAAAGCTGGCGATCCCCGGGGCCTGGGCCGGGCTTTCCATTCTCGTGTTGCTGGTCGCATTCCTGGTCCTGACCTTGCAGCCCCTTGGCCGGGTTCTGGGCGGGACCGCATTGCCAAAAGCCGGAAACGCAAGAGTAGCGACCTGGGCGGCGTCTTTACTGTCTGTTTCATCAGTCGTGGTTTTCGCCGCAGCCATTGCAGTGACCGCAGACGCCTCTGAAATGCTGCTGGCCTTTGGAATGGTTCCCTGGGCAGTGTACGCGGCCTGGCTCGGGCTGCTGGGTGGGCTGGCCGGGCTGATTGCCGTATGGGTCACGTTCAGAACGTTATTCCGGCAAGGTCTGCCGCCCGGCACGTGGTTTGGGTTCGTGCTGACCGGACTCGCGGCGGTCAGCCTGAGCGCCTTCATGTTGAGCTGGGGTCTGGGTCCGTTTTGATCATTCCGGCATGTGGGGAGGATCCGGATCGTAAATTTCTGCTGCCGGTTCGGGACAGTTTGCCAGCCATTTTTCAAGCAAGGCCAGGTGCTCTTTTTCCTCGTCGGCGAATTCACCGGCGAGCGCCCTGACCGCTTCGTCCGGGCTGTCCCTGCTGATGTCAAAGTAAAAGTTGTGCGCTCTTTTTTCATTACTCATGGCGATTTTCAGGGCCTGGTGCGTGGTCATCAGGTAATTCATCTCGCCGATGTCCGCAGTTTCAGGGCCTTCCATGCTGTCCCAGCCGAAATCCCAGGGCGCGATGACCGGCAGGTCGGAACCTTCTGAATGGTCACGGATTTCCTTCGCATGCAAACGGCTGTAATGCGCCAGTTTGCGGAACGTTTCGGCAACCTCCGGATTGTTGTGTACGTCCATCATGCCGGCCAGCTCATCGTGCCGATCCGCGGCCTCTTCTTCCAGTGCGACCGAGTAGGCCAGGAATGTGTCCATGTCGGACATTTTTTTTGCCAGGCTCATATCAGGAACTCGCTTTCGATTGAACCCATCCCCGCGTCGACACCCGTACCGGGCCGAAATACCGGGTAACGATTCTGGAAAATGATACCGGTGCTCATACCGTCATCTGCCTGGATCCGCTGTGCCGCCTCGATCGGGTTATTGGTGGTTTCGGCATCCAGGGCGCGAACATGATGCTTCCATTGCATTTGCTCCGGCCGGAAAGTCGGGCAGGGGCTGAGCACCTGCACGAATGAAAACCCCTGGTGCTCCATGGCCGCGACGAGCATCTTTGCCAGGCCATTCGGATCACCGGTGAATCCTCGGGCGATAAAAGACGCTCCGGCGGTCAACGCAAGGCCGGCCGGCTGAAACGGCCTGACGCCCGAACCCTGGGGTGTCAGCTTGCTGGCAGTCCAATCTGGCGCCGTGGTCGGCGAAGCCTGGCCCTTGGTCATGCCGTAGACCTCGTTGTCCATGATGATGTAAGTCAGGTCCATGTTTCTGCGACAGGCGTGGATAAAGTGATTTCCACCGATAGAAAGCCCGTCACCATCGCCGCCGGCGACCAGCACTTTCATGTCCGGCCGGGCTGCTTTCAATCCGGAAGCCAGCGCAAGGGCCCGGCCGTGCACACCGTGGAATCCGTAAACGCCGGTGTAGGCGGCGATACGCGAAGAACAGCCAATACCTGTAATCAGGGCAACCTGCTCTCGGGGCAGTTCCATGAATGCCAGCGCCTTGGTGATCGCGTTGAGGACTGCGAAATCACCGCAACCCGGACACCAGACCGGCTTGAGGGCGGATTTATAGTCTTTTGGTTTCAGGGGAAGCGTTGCAGCAGACTGATCCATGTTCAGCTCCAGCTTTCAAACTGGCCGACGATTTCGGCAGGGGTTATGGGTAACGGACCGGGACGGGCCAATACATGGGTGTCGACGGCAATATCATAGTAGGCCCTGAGATAACGGTAGAACTGTCGGGAATGGCTTTGTTCGACGACCAAAACCCTCTCCACCCCTGCAAGCTCCGTTGTGAGCTTTTTGGGACTGGCGGGTAACAAAAGACGCAGCGCGATCACTTTCACGGTGAGTCCCTGCGCCTCCAGCCGCCTGGCGGCTTCCCGCACCACGGCGGTGGTCGAACCCCAGGTCAGGATCGCGATGACGCCCTCACCCCTGACATCCGCCCAGTGCTCACCATAGTCGAATTTCTCGATCTTGCGGGACCGTTTATCCAGTTGCAGCTGGTGATCAGCTGCCGCTGTCGAGGGTTTTCCGCTTTCACAGTGCTCCAACCCGTCGGCCACATAAGTAGAGGATGCAGTGCCGGGAATGGCCATCGGCGAGATGCCATTTTCTGTGATTACGTATCGCTGGTAGTTCTCCGCCGGCTCAGCGACAAGCCGTGCGTTGATATCCGGCAACTCGTAGCTGGGCTCTGAAATCAGTACCGTCGATTGCGCCAGCAGCTGGTCCGTTAAAACAATCGCTACCGTTTGCAGGGCTTCAGCCAGCCTCACCGCCCATTCGGTGGTGAGAATGCAGTCCGCATGGTCCAGTGCGCCCAGCACCAGGTGCGGCGCATCGCCATGCAAGCCGTGCAGCGCGATGTTCAGATCGACCTGCTCAGACTTCGTGGGTATGCCGGTTGAAGGCCCGCCGCGCATCACGTTAACGACGACCGCGGGGGTTTCAGAAGCGACCGCCAGCCCCATCGCCTCGGTCATCAGCGCCAGGCCCGGACCCGAGGTTGCTGTCATCGAAGGCACACCACCAAATGAAGCACCGATCACCATGTTGATGGATGCCAGTTCGTCTTCCGCCTGCACCAGGCTGCCACCCAGTTGCTCCAGCCGCGGAGACAACCATTCGAGCAGATCACTGGCCGGGGTGATCGGATAGGCGGCGGCGAAACGTATGCCACCCCTGATCGCGCCCAGGCCGCAACCCTGGTTGCCGTTGAAATGCCAGCGCGCGCCATCGAAGGCCGGTTCTCCGCGCCGAGGCCGGGGCCGGGCTTCCCCGGCTTCAATGATCAGTGGTTCCGTGAAGCCCGCTTCGAACGCAGCCCGGGAGCCGGCTCTGATCTGCTCGCCCTTTTTGCTGAAGACTTCATCGATCAGCTTGCCGGCTTCGTCACTGCAAAAACCCAGCCAGTGAGAGAGCAGGCCCAGAGCAACCATGTTGGGACGGGCGGCCGGAATATCTTTGGCTAGCGCTTGCATGGGAACCGGGATGACCTCGTGGTGCAAATCCCTGATCGCCGTGGGAACCTCTCCTGCCGCTGGATCGGCAATAATCAAGCTGTCCTGATGCAGCGCGATTTCTTCGGCAAAACGTTCCGCATTGCGCCAGTCAAGGGCAAGCAAAAGGTCGAAACTGTCGTTCATGCACTCGACCGGTACGTGGCTGATGCGTACCTGCGCCGCGGCCTCACCACCCCGGATCTGGGGCCCGAAGGAACGGCGCATCATGCCAAAGCAGCCGTTTTTTCCCGCCAGGCTCAGCAGCAATTCGCCGGCGGTGATCGCGCCAGCACCTCCCGAACCTGTGATGGCTATTGAAATGTCACATGGATGCCGTGTGCTCATAGGTTCAAATTATCCAAGAAAGCAGCCGCTTTTTCATGACAGTCATCAAAAAAAAGGCCGCCATTTTTCAGTGGCGGCCTATATGTTCGTGATTGACGGCTTACTTGCCGTGAACCTTGTCCATGGAGTTTCTCAGGCGGGTGGCGAACTTGGTAAACATGAAATTCACGTTGTTCACGTTGTTCTCGGTGGTGAATTCTTTGTATTTTTCACCGATCGCTTTTTCGCCTTCCAGCAGGAGCAGCAATTCGCGGGTTCTCGAATCGCGCAATTCAACACGCGCCGTAATTTCACCGGAACCCAGGGTTTTGACCTGGTGACCGTCCATTTCGCTGCCGCTGCCCGGCTTCAGCCAGGGCATGATGCTGAGAATTTCCACTTCGACTTCGAGCACGTCGCGTCCATCCGTGTAGACCAGGGGATAACCACTATTTCCCTCCAACACATCACTCATAATGTCGCGAAACATAGCCTGCATGGTTTCCAGGTTTTCGATGTCCAGTGACCAGTCGCTGGGATCGTCTTCGGCGTACGGCGGTTTGATGACTTTGACGTCATCAATATTCAGTGGCTTGACCTTGAACTTCAGGTATTGCGCCCAGTTCACACCATCTTTGACCCAGGTGGGTTCCAATTCGACGTCCGCAAACGAGGCCGTGGAGAACACTATCGCGAACAATCCGACAAGCAGCTTTCCGCGATTCAAAAACACTGATTTCATTCCTAGCTCCTTCCTGTATCAAGCCATTTTCTGTATGCCTGCCATGGCAGGCCGACCTGTAACTATAACACTTGATGTGCTGATCGGCGATGGTCTTATGGCCAATCGGTTCTCAAGGCGCTGCCTCACTGAGGCTGCGGTAAATGAACTCCAGAAACCGGTCCGGCTTGATGAACCCGCCACCCAGTTCTTCGTCCAGTTTTGCATTCGGCCGGGCGGCAACGACCTCTTCGAGCGTCATACCCCGGCCCATCAGTTCCCTGACCCGGTCGGTCACGTCTGCCAGCATCTGTCCATAAGTTTCCAGGTCGGCGCAATTGGCCAGCGGGCCATGGCCGGGGATCACCCGGGTATCGGAGTGGCAGAGCCCCAGCGCAGACTGCACGGCAGCAATCATCCCCTGTGCTGTTCCGCCACTGTCCAGGTCGATCAACGGATAGGTTTTGTTGAAGAAAATGTCACCCATGTGAATGACATTGCTTTGCGGAAAGTGAATGATGATGTCACCGTCGGTATGGGCATGTGCAGCATGATAGGCGACGACCGCCTCGCCATTGAAGTGAAAGGTCACCCGGTCGTTGAACGTCACCACCGGCAGGGCGGCCGGCGGCAGGGCCAGTATATTCCTGTCGATGACCTGCATGAACTGGTCCGTACTCATGCGCTGCCGGGCATTGTCCTGCGAGACGATCACGGCGCCCATGCCGCCCAATTCTTCATTGCCGCCCGTGTGATCAAAATGCCAGTGCGTATTGAGCACGAAACGGATCGGCCCATCATCGATCTCAGCGATCGCAGCCAGGATCTTCGCGGTTAGCGGCGCATACTGATCGTCGATCAGCAAAACGCCATCCGGTCCTGTCATCACCCCCAGGTTCCCACCCCGGCCTTCCATCATGTAAACGGCGCCACCCACTGGGACGGTCTTGATGGAAACGTCTTCGAACTGCGCCGGCAACGGACAGCTCAGGGTCAGCAGCAGAATACCTAACAATTTTCTCATGGACTGGCTCCGGTCAATAGTGGGACGGGTACATTCTGACAGAATTGCACATGTGATTTGAGAGTAGAATCAGAGTATGAGCGACGCCCCTGTGCTGCTGATCCTGGGCATCCTGTTCTTACTGGGCCTGGGCGCTGACTTGCTGGGCCGGCATACACCGGTGCCCAGGGTGACCCTGTTGATCATCTGCGGCCTGGCGGTCGGTCCTGCCGGTTTTGACCTGTTGCCCCCTGAATTGATTCGTGACTGGTTTCCTCCACTGACGATACTGGCGTTATCGCTGATCGGGTTCCTGCTGGGCCATAAGTTGTCCCTGGATGAACTCCGGGCTCACGGCCGCGTGGTGCTGGGCATTACGATCGGCGAAACCACCGGGGCCCTGTTGCTGGTCGCTTTGACGCTACTGCTGTTGGGTGTGCATCCCGTCGTTGCTTTGTTGCTGGCCGGTGTCGCGACGGCAACGGCGCCTGCCGCGACCTTCGATATCGTCAGTGAGAGTGGCATCCGGGGGGCATTTCCGGACACCCTGCTTGCCGTTGTCGCCCTGGATGACGCCTGGGCGCTATTTCTTTTTTCGGTGATGTTATCGGTCGCAGCAACTTTAAATGGTGACAGCTCAATCAGCGCCAGCCTGGTCTCCGGGCTGCTTGAAATCGGCGGCAGCCTGTTGCTTGGGGCGGGATTGGGCATACCGATGGCCTACCTGACAGGCAGGGTTAGGCCAGGAGAACCCACCCTGGCCGAAGCCATTGGATTTGTATTGCTATGCGGAGGAATTGCCACCTGGATGGATCTCTCGCCAATCCTCAGCGCGATGGTCATGGGCGGTGTGGTTGCCAGCCTGGCTTCGCATCATGACCGCCCTTTTCACGCGATAGAAGGAATCGAATGGCCGTTTCTGATTCTGTTTTTCATCCTGGCAGGAGCCTCTGCTCACCCGCAAGCGCTACTAACGGTTGGCGCTATAACCATCGCCTACATAACAGCCAGATGTATCGGCAGTTATGCCGGCGCCCGTGCCGGAGCACGATGGGCAGGAGCAGACCCTGCCACTCGCAAGTGGATGGGGCTATGCCTGTTTCCGCAGGCGGGGGTAGCCCTGGGCATGGCGTTGATCGCTTCGCAACGCTTTCCCGAGTTCGAAGCCTACCTGTTACCGGTGGTGCTCGCCTCGACCATCATCTATGAACTGGTTTCTCCCATGGTCACCCGCAAGGCGTTGCAATTGGCGCAGCCGGCATAAGCAGGCAAAGGAATCCTGGCCTCAATCAGGCGCGACTCTGACCACGCGGTCTGGCGTCAGGACAAACAGCGCACCACCGGGACCCACACGGACATCGCGTATCCGCGCAGCTAATTCACTGAAGAGCTTTTCTTCCCTATTGCCACCCATCGCCGCCAAATCGATTCGCCGTACTTCGCGATCCACCAGGGCGCCGATGAACAGATCACCTTGCCATTCAGGAAAAAGCCCGGCTTCGTATATAGCCAGCCCGGATGGCGCAATCGATGGCACCCAGTAATGAACCGGCTGTTCCATGCCTTGCCACTCGGTGTAAGGGGAAATGATCGCGCCGCTGTAATCCACGCCGTGGGTAATGGCTGGCCAGCCATAATTCTTTCCGGGTTCGATCAGGTTGAGTTCATCACCACCTCGCGGGCCATGCTCATGTAACCAGACAGTACCTCCATTGCTGACCGCCAGGCCCTGTGGATTGCGATGGCCGTAGCTGTAAACGTATGGCGAACCGGGAAACGGATTGCCGTGGGCAGCGGAGCCGTCATCGTTCATGCGCAGAACCTTGCCCAGCCCGCTGTCCACATCCTGGGCCGCTTCACGGTAGTCGAAGCCATCCCCCGTGGTCAGTAATAGCGTGCCATCGGGCAGGAAAGCCAGCCGGCCGCCGTAGTGAACCGGGGTGTCTTTGCGCGTGAAATTCCGGAAAATAACTTCAACCCCTTCGAGCGCAGCGCCCTCGAGGCGCCCCCGTGCAACCGCGGTGCCATTGTCTTCCTTGCCGCCTTCAGCGAAGGAGAAGTAAACCAGACGATTTGCATCGAATTGGGGATGAAGCACGACGTCGAATAGCCCGCCCTGGCCAGCGAAATACACACCGGGCATATTCGCGACCTGTTCCCGATTCTGGCCGCTGGCGTCCACGTGGAAGAGTTTCCCACCCAGTTCCGTGACCAGCGCGGAACCGTCCGGCAGAAACGCAATGCTCCAGGGCAAATCGAAGTCAGCCGACCAGGTTTGCAGCTGGTAGTCTTCCGCCTGCACCCAGGTAGCAAATGTCATGACAAAACCAAGAATCATCGTCAGAATGAATGGGCGCTTTCTACCCGCCATGGATGCTCTCCGTTATGTTAGCCTTGAACGCCAGGAGGAAGCATACATGAAGCAATGGCTGCCGATCATCCGGTTCCTCGGCGCCCGGCTGGCAATTTACCTGGCCGCAGTGGCCGTTACCTATTTTCTTGCCTCGGTACTGGCCACGCAATCTGTAATCAGCAGCCTCGCTGGCATGGGCATCTCCATCAGTTTTACCGAACGCGTGGTCATGACAACTCAGGACCTCGCTGGCATGGCCGGCATGTTTTTGCCGATGGTCGCTTTTGGATTATTGATCGCCTTTATGACAACCGCCCTGATCTGTCGTTACAAGGGTGAATGGCGCATGCCACTCTATATTCTCGCCGGTGCGGTTGCGGTGATTTGTATCCATCTCGGTCTCAAGCTGGCCTTTGGAATCACGCCTGTCGCGATTGCCCGAACCCCATTCGGACTTTTGTTGCAGGGCGTTGCCGGCGCCGCCGGTGGCATCACCTACCTTTTGCTTTCCCGGAAACATTACGGGCCTGACTGAAGCGTCAATCACCCGTCTCGAAACTGAACACTTCTTCCAGTGGCACACCCAATCGGCTCACGGAGCCCAAATTGCCCTCACGGGAACCTGTTGCTGTGAAAGCAGCGCCTCTGCCGGGTAGGCCGTTCCCCTTTGAACCGCCGCTTCGAACACACGGCGCTTGCCCTCACCAAAAAACAACAACACGATCAGAGACGTGTTCAGCAAAGCTGACAGTGACAGGCTGATTCGCAGGTAAGGACTGCCTGCGGTTTTGACCATCAGGCATTGCCTGGCACTCACAGGGTTCAGTGCATCGGCCAAGCCGTCAAAATCCGGGAACAGAGAGGCGAAATGACCGTCCTCACCCATCCCCAGCAATGAGCAGGCAAAAGGCCTGGGCAGTTGCTCCAGCTCGGCTTCCAGGACCTCCGGCGCCTCGGCCACATCCAGTTCCGGCCGATAAAAGGAGAGCAGGCGAGCCGCAGAAGCCGGCCCCAGCATCAGTCGGGTATGTATCAGGTGTTCGTTACTGCTGTCGCAATGGGGCTCCACCCAGCGCTCGTCACTAGGAACAATGGTGACGCGGGACCAGTCGAGTGGCAGGCGGGAAAGGTTGGCAAAACAGTCCCGTGGCGTGGTTCCGCCACTCACTACCAGGCTGGTTTGGCCTGACCGGTCCAGCGCTTCACGCAGGCACTTGGCAATCAGCCCTGCGGCGGCAGCGGAAGCAGACAAACGGTCCGGAAACTCCAGGAAATGAACATCGGCCGACACGCTACTCGCCCTTGAACCATGACCGCCCGTCCCGATCCAGCATCAGGGACGACGCGGTCGGTCCCCAGGTCCCTGCCACGTAGCCTTCCACTTCCTGCCGGGTCTCGGTCCAGCCCTCGATGATGCCGTCAATCCAGCGCCAGGCGGATTCGACTTCGTCGCGACGCATAAACAAGGCCGGGTTGCCACGAATGACTTCCAACAGCAGGCGCTCGTAGGCATCGGGATAGCGCATTTCAAATTCTTCCTCGAAACTGAGATCCAAAGACACAGGACGCAGGCCGAATCCACCCGGGCCCGGCTCTTTTGACATCAGGCTCAGCTCCATCCCCTCATCTGGCTGCAGGCGAATGGTCAGCCGGTTCGGGGCGCTATCATCGGACAATTGGGGAAAAATGGAGTGAGGAATATGCTGGAACTGGACAACGATTTCGGAATACTGCTTCTTCAGCCGTTTACCGCTGCGCAGGTAAAAAGGCACGCCGGACCAGCGCCAATTCTCAATTTCCGCCTTGACGGCGACGAACGTCTCGGTCTGGCTCTCGCTGTTGCCCAGTTCCTCCAGGAATCCCTTTACCGGCCGCCCTTCGATGGCGCCTTCCTGGTACTGGCCGCGGACCGTGTGCCGTTTGACTTGCTCCGGTCCGATCGGCCTGAGTGCACTCAGCACTTTCATCTTTTCATCGCGCACGGCATCGTGATGCTGGCTGGTCGGCGGCTCCATGGCGACCAGGCACAGCAATTGCATCAGGTGGTTCTGGACCATGTCGCGCAGCGTGCCGACCTGGTCATAAAACTCGATACGCCCCCCTACACCCAGCTCCTCGGCCACCGTGATCTGAACGTGGTCGATGTTGCTGCGATTCCACAACGGCTCGAACAGGGAGTTGGCGAAACGCACGGCCAGCAGGTTCAGCACCGTATCTTTGCCGAGGTAGTGATCGATCCGGAAAATCTGGTTTTCCGAAAAACACTCACCTACCTTGTCGTTGATTTCCCGGGCTGACTCATAATCCCGGCCTACCGGTTTTTCCAGCACGATGCGGACATTATCGTGGATCAGGCCGTTTTCCCTAAAACCGGTTGCAATGGTCCCGAACAGGGATGGCGTTGTCGCCAGGTAAGCCACCCTGATGCGATCTTCGAAGCCATCCAGGGCTGCTTTGAGGCCTTGCCAGCTGGAATGATCCGTTGCATCAGTCTGGATGTACTGCAGCCGTTCCGAGAACGTCTGCCAAAGCGCGCCGGAAAATTCCTCGTCGGCCAGGTTACTGCGCAGCGCTTCTTCGACCATGCCCAGAAATTCATCCTGGGCAAGCCCCCTTCTGCCTGAAGAGATAATGCGGCATCCAGCGGGTAACTGTCCGTCAGCGTCCCGATGATACAGGGCTGGCATCAATTTACGCATCGCCAGGTCACCAGCACCACCGAAGATGACCAGATCGAAAACTTCTACCGGAATGAATTTCGCCATAGTGCCCGAATTCTATCCGGTTTTTGTGGCAAACGGAGGTAAAACTGGCGCCGGTCGGCCCAAGGCCGTAGTCTTACGGTTTTTTGTGTTTGCGGAGAACCGAATGAAGGCATGGCCTGTATCCCTTTTAACCACCTTGCTCGCTCTTGCCCCCGGTCTCTGCGCCGCGAAAGATTTACGCGGCTCGATCGCTTCAGATTATGACGAGAACCTCGAATCACTGTTCCTTCATTTTCACCAGAACCCCGAACTTTCAAACTTCGAGTATGCAACGGCGAAACGACTGGCCGAGGAGATCACCGTGCTGGGCTACGACGTGACCGAGGGTGTCGGCGGCACCGGTATCGTCGCGGTCATGGAAAATGGCGAGGGGCCGACCGTTATGATCCGGGCTGACATGGACGCCCTTCCACTCAAGGAAGACAACGACCTGGACTACCTTTCAACCGCAGTCCAGGCGGGACCGGATGGCAAGGAATATCCGGTGATGCATGCCTGCGGCCACGATGTGCATATCACGGCCCTGGTCGGAACCGCCAGGCAGATGGCGGCCCGGCGCGAACTATGGTCCGGTACGCTGGTACTCATTGGCCAGCCGGCCGAGGAACGCATTTCCGGCGCTCGCGCAATGCTGGACGATGGCCTGTATAAGCGGTTTCCCAAACCGGACTATGCCCTCGCCTTTCATGTCGCAGCCGGCATTGCCTCCGGCATGGTCGAGATTCCACTGGACGCGGTGGCTTCGAGTTCTGACTCGGTTGATATCATTGTTCACGGTGTCGGAACCCACGGCGCTTCGCCGCACAAGGGTATCGACCCTGTCCTGGTCGCCTCACAAATCGTGGTGACCCTGCAGTCGGTAGTCAGCCGCACCATTTCACCACTGGAATCCGGCGTGATCACCGTTGGCGCCATCCAAGGTGGCACCAAGCACAACATCATCAGCGACCGCGTCGAAATGCAGCTGACGGTGCGCTCCGATAACCCTGAGGTCCGGATTATGTTGCTCGACGGCATCGACCGCGTGGCCGAAGGCGTGGCGCGATCGTTTGGAGTCCCTGATAACCTGCTGCCTGAAGTTCATCGGTCCCCGGTCGAAACAACACCACCCACCATCAACGACCGGGCCACCGCAGAGCGCGTGCTGGCAGCGGTGACAGACAAAATGGGTAAGGAATACGTTCAATTGACACCACGCACCGGCATGGGCGCGGAGGATTTTTCCTATTTTGTACAACCCGGGACGGGCGTCAAAGGCGTCTATTTTGCAGTCGGGGGTACGCCGAAGGACGATGTTGATACGGCGCCATCCCACCATTCACCTTTCTTTTTCGTCGAACCCGAACCAAGCATCAAGTCGGGTGTAGAAGCCACCGTGATCGCCGCCACCGAACTGATGCGTGCTCCCTGAGCATGGTGGATAACTGGTTAAAAAGGAGCAGACCTATGAAACCTTTAATGATGATATGCAGCCTGTTTTTCCTTTTCGCCGGCCCAGCGCTGGCCGGCAAACCGGATGTTGAACATTACAGCTCCAACCCGGACATGCAGCTGCCTTTCTCGGATGCTGTGAGGGTCGGCAACATGCTTTACCTGTCCGGCAAAATCGGAAATATCCCGGGCACCTCGCAATTGGCGGAAGGTGGTATCCAGGGCGAAACGCGACAGGCCCTTGAGAACATCAAGGCCAGCCTGGAAAAGTATGGTTCATCGATGAGCGAAGTGGTGAAGTGCACGGTATTCCTCGCCGACATCGCTGAATGGGGCGCAATGAACGAAGTTTACATAACCTATTTTCCGGTCAACCCGCCGGCTCGCAGCGCCCTGGGCGCCAGCGGCCTGGCCCTGGATTCCCGGGTCGAGATCGAGTGCTTTGCCGCGACGCGCTGACGGACTGTGCGCCGGCGCGATATACGCCGCTCAGGGCATCCGCTGGAAAACGATACTCGCGTTGGTGCCACCGAAACCGAAATTGTTGCTCATGACCCGTTCCAGCCGGGCATCGTTGCGGGTTTCGATCAAAATCGGCAGGCCTTCAGCCCCCGGGTCCAGCTCCGTGATATTGGCGGATGCGGCCATGAAATCATGCTCCATCATCAACAGGCAATGAATGGCTTCCTGAACACCGGCGGCGCCCAGTGAGTGACCGCACAGGGACTTGCTCGAACTGAACGGCGGAACCTTGTCGGCAAATAATTCGCGCATCGCATCCAGCTCGGCAATGTCACCCGCGGGCGTACTGGTGCCATGCGTGTTGATGTAATCGATGGGGGCTTCGACCGTTTCCAGCGCCTGGCTCATGCAACGGATTGCGCCTTCTCCCGATGGCGCAACCATGTTGTAACCATCTGAGCTGGCCCCGTAGCCGACGATTTCCGCATATATCTTCGCACCGCGTGCCCGCGCATGCTCCAACTCTTCGAGAACGAGCATGCCACCTCCGCCAGCAATGACGAATCCGTCCCGGTTGGCATCGTACGCCCTGGATGCAAGGGCCGGCTGATCGTTGTGTTGGGAAGACAGCGCACCCATTCCATCGAACATCATCGCCAGGCTCCAGTTTTCTTCTTCACCACCGCCGGCAAACATCACGTCCTGTTTACCCCATTGAATCTGCTCAACCGCAGCACCAATGCAGTGGGTGCTGGTTGCGCAAGCCGAGGTAACCGAGTAGTTGAGGCCGAGGATTTTGAAATGGGTGGCCAGGCAGGCAGATACGGTGCTGCTCATGCACCGTGGCACCAGGTAGGGACCGACACGGCGAACGCCCCTTTCACGCAAAGTATCTGCGCCCCAGACAATGTTCGAACTCGAAGCGCCTCCTGAGCCTGCAATCAACCCGGTACGTGTACTGGAAATATCCTGCTCTTCCAGGCCGGAATCTTCAATGGCGTTTTGCATCGCAACATACGCGTACGATGCCGCGTCACCCATGAAACGCTTGTGCTTGCGGTCAATCAGCGCCACCAGGTCGATATCGACCGCTCCGGAAACCTGGCTGCGCAGTCCCATTTCCTTGTAGGACTCGTTAAAACTGATGCCGGAAATGCTGTTACGCAACGATTCCGTAACACGCTCTTTTGTATTCCCCAGGCAGGAAACAATCCCCATACCGGTTACGACAACGCGACGCATAACTACCTCAAAAACTGTCAGTGGATAAAAACAGGCCTACTTTCAGATCTTCGGCTGAATAGATCTGGCGGCCATCGACTGACACCGTACCATCGGCAATCACCATGCTCAATCTGCGCAGTATCACCCGCTTCATGGTCAGCTGGTAAGTCACCTTGCTTGCAGTGGGCAGAATCTGACCGGTGAACTTGACATTACCGGCGCCCAGCGCCCGGCCCTTACCCTTGCAGCCGGACCACGAAAGGAAGAACCCGCACAGCTGCCAAAGGGCGTCGAGTCCCAGGCAACCAGGCATCACGGGGTCGTCGACGAAATGGCAGCCGAAAAACCATAGCTCCGGGTGGATGTCCAATTCTGCGGTAATCGATCCTTTGCCATGTTCACCGCCGTGCGCATTGATATCGATGATCCGGTCGATCATCAGCATGTTGCCGGTAGGCAGCCTCGCTGTCTCCGGTCCGAAGAGCTTACCCAAGCCGCAATTCTCAAGGTCGTCACGTGAATAGCTGCTGCGTTTGTTCAGTGGTTCGATCATTTGAATTTACGGCTCCTGCCGCCGGGAGATGGGCTGAACGAAGAACTTTACACCGGTTAAAAAAGAATGGCTTTATTTTTTTGTCAGCCGAATGCAGCCCTGAAAATGATTCGAACGAAAAATGCCAGCAACAGGATGACAAGGCCTGCGACATGCAGGCGATGACTTTTCGACACCATGAGCACCAGAAACACGGCAGCGATACCGCCCGTCGTATAGGTTGCGTAGTTGATGGAATCGAAAACGACATCCAGGCCGATAACCCAGAATTGCACCAGGCAAAGCAGCAGGAAGAACCTGCGCCCCTGTTCGAAGTAGTACGAACCTATCGGCGCTTCATCGACCTCTTTTGGTGAAGTAACCAGGTTGGAGGCGAACAGCAACGCGATCGGGCCGATGATAAAACTGAGAAAGGCAAAGAAGTTCCAGCCTTCAATGTCCAGGATGGCGGTCGTTTCCCAGAAAAAACTCAAATAAGCAAGTAACAACAATACCAGCCAGCCGGTATGCAGGGCATCGGATTTGCTCTTCCCGCCAACAATGTCAGACAGCGCCAACAAAACATTGACCAGGCCGGTCGCCACGATCGTGACGTACATAATGGCTACAAGCAGCGTGGTGGGGTTGTCCATTGCCTCTATTTTAACTCAGCTCACGCATGGCTTCTTCCAACCCACGGACCGTCAATGGAAACATTCGATCTTCCATCAATTCCGACATCATGCGTATTGAAGGCGTGTATTCCCATCGCTGCTGCGGCTCCGGATTGAGCCAGATAGCCTTCGGGTAGGTATTCAGCAGCCGTTGCATCCAGGCGGAACCGGCTTCCTCGTTCCAGTGCTCGACGCTACCGCCCGGGTAATGAATTTCATAAGGGCTCATGGTCGCGTCACCCACCAGGATAAGCTTGTAGTCTGCAGAGTACTTGTGCAACACATCCATCAGGGGCGTGCGGTCCGAGTGGCGGCGAGCGTTGTCCTTCCAGACCCCTTCGTAAACGCAATTGTGGAAGTAAAAGTATTCCAGGTGCTTGAATTCGCCCCGGGCAGCAGAAAACAGTTCTTCACACACCCGGACATGGTCATCCATGGAACCGCCCACGTCGAGGAACAACAGCACCTTCACGGCATTGTGACGCTCCGGCACCATCTTGATGTCGAGCAGCCCGGCATTACGCGCCGTGGACTCGATCGTGTCGGGCAAATCCAGTTCATCGGCAGCCCCTTCGCGCGCGAAGCGCCTCAGCCGCCGCAGGGCTACTTTCAGGTTGCGGGTGCCCAGCTCAATGGAATCATCCAGGTTGCGAAATTCGCGCCTGTCCCAGACTTTCACGGCCCGCCGGTGACGCGATCCATCCTGGCCGATACGGATGCCTTCCGGGTTGTAGCCATAAGCGCCAAAAGGCGATGTCCCACCGGTACCGATCCACTTGTTCCCCCCCTCGTGACGCTCCTGCTGTTCTTCCAGTCGCTGCCTTAACGTTTCCATCAGCTTTTCCCAGCCACCCAGCGCCTCCACCATGGCTTTCTCTTCTTCAGACATCAGCCGTTCGTAGTGATGGCGCAGCCAATCTTCGGGAATTTCTGCTTCATCTTCGCCAAAAAGAGCCTTTATTCCGCGAAAATGCTCCGAAAATATCCGATCAAAACGATCGAAACTCGATTCGTCCTTGACCAGTGCAGCCCGGGACAGGTAATAAAACTCGTCGACGCTGTACCCGGTCACCCGTTTCTCCATGGCTTCAAGCAGGGTCAGAAATTCGGTGATGGACACCTTCAGCCCGCCTTCACGCAACAGGAAAAAGAATCGAATCAACATGCTGGCAGATGGAACCGCTTCAGCGTCCTTCGCGCTGATTGAGAAAGATCAACCGCTCGAACAGGTGCACGTCCTGCTCGTTCTTCAGCAGGGCGCCATGCAGCGGTGGCAAGGTTTTGCGCCGGTCATCGCTGGACAACGCCTCAGCAGGAATATCTTCGGCCAGCAACAGCTTCAACCAGTCCAGCAATTCAGAGGTTGAGGGCTTCTTTTTCAAACCGGGCACCTCGCGTAACTCGAAAAATGAGCGCAGCGCTTCGTCCAGCAGTTGTTTTTTCAGGCCCGGATAGTGAACGTCAACGATATCACGCATGGTTTCTTCATCCGGAAAACGAATGTAGTGGAAAAAGCAGCGGCGCAGGAATGCGTCCGGAAGTTCTTTTTCATTATTGCTGGTAATCACGATGATCGGACGGTGTTGCGCGATCACGGTTTCATGAGTTTCGTAAACATAAAACTCCATCCGGTCCAGTTCGCGCAACAGGTCATTGGGAAATTCGATATCGGCCTTGTCGATCTCGTCAATCAACAAAACCGGTTGAACGTCCTGTTCAAAAGCCTCCCATAGCGGCCCCTTGACGATGTAGTTGGCGATATCATGAACCCGCTCGTCACCCAGCTGGGAATCCCGTAAGCGCGCAACCGCGTCGTATTCATAGAGTCCCTGCTGGGCCTTGGTGGTGGATTTCACGTGCCACTGCAGAAGGGGCCGGTCCAGGCCGCGGGAAATCTCCTCGGCCAGCTGCGTTTTGCCGGTACCGGGTTCGCCCTTGATCAGGATGGGACGGCCCAGCGTCACTGCGGCATTGACAGCGGTCATCAAATCTTCGGTCACGACGTAGCGGTCGGTACCGGTGAAACGTTGGTCGACGGACATATTGAGGCTTCTCTGAACTAAAGCGCCATTCTACCCGCAGAGGAATTCGCGGCGCCAGAACCAGCAACGCCTGTGTGATTACTGTGGCAAAAGTTCATTTCCTCGACTATGGTTAGCCGGGACCGTAATCGTAAAAAACCAGAACATTTAACGAGGAAAGCCATTCATGAAAAGACGTCACTTCATTCAATCGTCCGTTGCCGCTGCGGTGGCCGCCTCACTGCCCACCACCCAGGCAATGGCCGCCGCGTTGGCTGCTATGAGTGAAGTGACCGGTGACGTTAATGCAGTGACCGGTAACGGTACACAAGTGACCCTG
>Ga0316187_10000038_pt1 | contig 73421 bp, 67 predicted proteins | sample CroRivburrow1_MG_FD_204927 | JGI IMG/M metagenome (GOLD analysis project Ga0316187, IMG submission 204927) | Coastal sediment microbial communities from Maine, United States - Cross River worm burrow 1 | ecosystem: Environmental > Aquatic > Marine > Coastal > Sediment | place: USA: Maine...
GGAATACCAGAATCGAAACGCCTGAATGCAGCAGTACGCTCGTAAGGTGGTATCCCCATGGCTCAAGACCAAACAAGCGAAAATCAATCATGTAAATCAGAAACGCCAAGGGACGGTAGTAGTTGGACGATTTCCCCTCGAAACTCCAGGCTTGGGAAAGCAGGATGTCAGGGATATGGTTGAAATCCCGAATCCAAGTGTTGTTCAATACTTGTTTTACATCATCGTATACAAAGCCATTGGACAAAGCGTTCAGGTAAATGCCAAGGCAGACTGCCATTATGATCGTTATGGCAAACTGGCGAGAATGATGCAGTTTTGTTTCCATTGCCCAAGCTTACGATGCTTTCAGGCCATGTTATAGGGTGTTTGAATATGCGCGAGGATGCTTATTCAATGTGGTTTTACAGCCTGGAGCGAGCGCCTCTGGCCACCCTCTCGCAGATTATCGCAGTCGGTAAGGTGGGGTTGGCATTTTGCCACGGCAATACCCATCCCGATGATTTTATTCCAGCCGGTCAAGGAAGACATTTTACATTATGCATTGAACATCCATGGGCACGCTCCTTTTAGTCTATCTGATATTTGCGGATCTGGTTTTGCCGGTCTCATCTATGAGTCGATCCGGACACATTATTTTAAGCTGTTTCTTGGTCATGCCGCCTGCGCTCAGAGTCTGGCGCTCGCTATATTCATGGGTGGCATGGCGATCTGAGCCTGGCTATGCAGCTGTTATTCAGGCTAATTGGCGACGTTATCGTCGAAGGGCTTATCGGCCTTTGCGCCCTTCTGTTCGCGGGAAAATATGTACTGCCCTACCTGACGGTTGCTGAATCGCGAGAACTATGGAAATCGCTGGAGGTCGAAGCCTGCTGGGTCAATCTGACGTCCGTGCAGCGTGAATTTGCCGGTATGCTCAAGGCGGTTGGCGCCCGGGACGGGCGGACGATGGCGGCCAAGGCCGAGAAAATATTTCGCGGACTTCCACAGCTTCCCCAAGATCTCACCGAATACGCGCTGGTCGCGGCGGGCCTGCTGGGCAATCTGACGCAAGGCAAGCAGGCAAGCGCACGGGCTCTGTGGCGCGATCGCCGAAACTCAGCCAGCCTTTATTCATGCGCTTGCTCAAAGCCCATAGCGGCATGTGAATCCTGAATGACTGATCGCCCAGCCATGCCATCATAAAACGCTTGCCGGCGCTGATGAATATTTATTTAGGAAAAGTGTTGACAAGTGGATGAAAGAGATTTAATGTTCACTCCGACAGTCGGAAATCGGCTGCCAAACTTACACATCAAAGGGGAATTATTGATGAAAAAAACGCAAATGATTGCTTTGGCCTTGGTTGCCGCGGCATTCGCTTTTACGAGCGTAGCCAATGCAGCTATCAAGAACACAAGGCATAACATGAGCACCTCCGGTGGCTGGAACTACACCACTACTGGCGGTACTTACGCTGGTGCACTTGATGGTGACACCTCCGAAATCTGTGTCTTCTGCCACACGCCTCACGGTGGCAACAACGTCGGTGTTGGTCCTCTGTGGAACAGGGGCTTCAACAACACGATCGGCTCTTACACGCTGTACAGCAGCTGGACGATTGACGGCACCAACGGTTCCGTTGGCGGTGCTGGCAACTACACTGGCTCCATGCTGTGCCTGAGCTGCCATGACGGCACGCAGGCTATCGACACGCTGATCAATGCTCCGACCACGACTGCAGCCAATGGCTACAACTTCAACGGTGGCCTGGGTTCCGAGCAGGGCTGGTCATGGACCGAGTCCAAGTGGATGAGCTCCGGCATTGTGGGTACTGAAGTTGCCTACATTGGCACCGACCTGACTGACGATCACCCGATCATGATTCAGTACGGTGGTGGTGGTCTGTCCTCCGGTGGCGGCACAGTGGGTGATGCTGACTTCAACGCGCCTTCAACCGCAGTGAAGGGTGGCACGACATATTGGTACTTCGACACTGACACCAGTGGTGGCATGTCCGGTGCTGATATCAAGATGTACACCTACGACCTGGGTGGCGGTGTTGGTGACGAGCCGTTCGTGGAGTGCTATACCTGCCACGATCCGCACGTTGAGACCAACAGGCCTTTCCTGCGTATGTCCAACTCCGATTCGGATCTCTGCCTGACTTGCCACGCCAAGTAAGGTATGTGACCTGACGGATCGGGTCTAACCCGTCCGAAGGAGACAATAGAGCGGGCCATGGAGCAATCCATGGCCCGCTTTTTTGATGCTCGATGAATGCTCGTATAAAGGACAATGCAAAACACTGAATGGCTCCATGGTCGTGCAAGATTCCCGCCCATATGCCCGGCATCAATTTGCTCCAGCTTGCAGTATTGCATTGGCGTCAGGATTGGTTGAGGATCGTATAGGCAAGCTGTTGAACTCATGAGAGGTGTTCAAATTCATGTTTTCCGTCTTACCCTAAAGAATTAATACATTCATGATTCTTAATGCTTGCAGCTCCAGGGTGGCCGCTATCCTGCTTGCGGCTGCTGTCTCCCTTCTTGTTTATATCAATGCCCTCACGGGCGATTTTGTTCACGATGACACGAACATGGTTTTGCATAATCCCTGGATTACTGATGTAAGCCACGTTCTGGATATTCTCTTTTCCAATGCCTGGGCCTTTGAGGAGAGACCATCCAATTTTTACCGGCCCGTCGCCTTTCTGCTCTACATGGCAAATTATTATGTTTTCGGGCTGAATGCTTGGGGTTTTCACCTGACCAACATCCTGCTGCATGCCGGAGTGGTTGCATTCTTTTTCCTAGTGGCCGAGACGCTGTTTCTGTCGATGCGAATTTCTGATGAATTCAGATTTGGAGTTGTGACGCTTTCGCTGGCGCGTGTGCTCGCGCTACTCTGTGCACTACTATTCGCGACGCATCCAATTCATGTTGAGCCCGTAGCCTGGATTAGTGGCATATCGGATTTACTGTTCAGCTTATTTTTCATGATGGCGCTTTATTTTTATATCAAGCCGCGACCCGGAAATGGGGGAGGGTGGGCGTATCTTGCGTGTTTCTTTCTGGCGGCTCTGAGTAAGGAAACAGCACTTACCTTACCCATTTTGCTTTTTGCTTACGACACCATTGTTGGACGAAATATGGCGTGGTCCGTGAGCGGGTTAGCTAAAATGGCGAGGCGATACATGCCGATCATCCTGATTACGCTGGCATATCTGCTTCTTCGCTCTTACGCCATCGGGGGTTTCGCTCCCGCGTCCAAAGAGCTGGGGTTGGGGGCTTACGAGTACTTTATTAACGTTTTTCCATTGTTTGCCCTATACCTGGAGAAACTTGTTTTGCCCATGGATCTCAATATATTCTATGGCTTTGAACCAATTCTTGGCCTACTTACTTCGGCTGGCATCATCGGCGTGATAGTGGTGCTGGCTTATATCGGCGGTTTTTTGTGGCTATGCAGGGTTGACAGGCACGCAGCCTTTTGCCTTTTGTGGATCGTGATTCCCTTGCTGCCGGTGCTTTATCTGCCCGCGCTCGGGGGCAATCCATTTTCAGAGCGATATCTTTACCTTCCTGCCGCTGGATTTGTTTTTCTCACCGTGCTGGGATTGTATCGCGTTTCGACTTTATTCGCTCATCAGCCGATGCGTATGACGGTGGGATTCATGGCGGTCTTTTCCCTTATTCTGACATCGTATTCGTACGCAACCGTTACGCGCAACACAGTGTGGCACAGCAATGTGACCCTGTGGGAGGATGCGGCGGGCAAGGCCGCCGAGGAATTCCCCGTGCATATCAATCTCGCCTCGGCCTATTTTGAAGATGGTAGATACGAGGAGGCTCTGGTGGCGGCGCGAAAGGCCCTGTATCTGAATCCGCGCAGCAGCGAAGCCCTCTATGGTCTTGGGTCGATCTATTTCGAACTGGACAGGATGCCGGAAGCCATCGATACCATGCGCCTGGCCCTGCGTCTCGATCCCAAAAATCCTGTGAAGCATTATCATCTTGGCGCTGCTTATGCCAGAAATAGCCTGCCGGAACAGGCGATTCTGCAGTTCAGGCGAAGCATTTCCCTGAATCCTGACTACGCACAGGCCTATTATCGGCTTGGGATTCTATTTTCGGAGAGCAGTGATTGGCAGAAATCGGTTTCTCACCTGCAGAGAGCGGTGCAGATTGAACCTGAATTTTCAGATGCGTATTATGAGCTAGGCAAGGCCTATGAGGGTCTGAATGAGCAGGAATTGGCCAAACAGTCATATCGGCAGGCTGTTCGCCTTAACCCTTCTCTTTCAGCAGGGTTCAGCGCACTCGGCTTGCTCTACGAAAAAACAGGCGACTATCGACGGGCGGCAGCAGCGTTTACCTCAGCGCTGGAAATCGAGAGCAATGCCCCCGCTCTTGTCGATCTGGGAAGGGTTCTTTTGCGTGGTGGCATGCGGGGAGAGGCGGAAATGTCGTTTATCGACGCGCTCGTTCTCGATCCTGAATATGCTGAAGCCGATAGGGCGCTAAGGGCACTTCGGAAAGAGTAAAACCGGGGCATATAAATTTTTCATGAACAGAGATTGACACAAAGATGAAAAAAGATTAACATCCCGCAAGAAGGGTGGAAAAAAGGGGAAATGGCTCGATATATAGAGCTCAACAGGGGTTTAGATATGAAGTTCAAGCAAAAGCACAGACTGCACCCGAAGGGAAAGAAAGCGCTTTCGCTCGCAGCTATTCTCGGAGCCGCGGCTTTCTTTCCGGCGCTTTTCCTGAGTTTGCCAGGACCGCTGTCAGCTGCCCAGCCTTGGGCAAGTCAAGCGTCCGGTAATGGCAGTATAACCAATACGCGACATAATCTGACGCAAAGCTTCATGACACCCCCTGGTGGCCTAATGATTCTTGGGCGCAATGATTATCAGGAGGTATGTGTGTATTGCCATACCCCGCACGGTAGCAACCAAGCTGAGCCGAATCTCCCCCTGTGGAACCATACGATTCCAGACAAAAACAGTTTTACCACTTATCAGAGCGCAGCCCTGAACTATATGGAGGGCACGGTGACGACCCCTGGCCCGGCATCTCTGACCTGTTTGTCCTGTCATGATGGCACTATCGCTATTGATTCTATCATCAATATGCCAACAACTATGACATCGAGTGGCTATGGCGGAACCCTGATGGAAGTCCAGACTGGCGCTGCGCCTTCGCCTGCCCAGCTTGCACAATTGAGCACGTGGTCGGGCCCTGCAGGCACACTTGCCGCAATCCATATGTCCCTTGGCAGCTTCACCCCGCCAGGTACGCCCGGAGGCCCAACCTCCTGTCAATTCTGTCACTATGACGGAAATCCATTTGCACCCGATTTTGGCGCCTTTTCTATCGGAAAGGATTTGACCAATGACCACCCTGTGGGGGTAACCTATCCTGTGGCATTTGGGCCGACTGTAGATTTCAAGCCCCCATCCGACACAACCGCGGATGGCAGGATCAAATACTTTGAGGATGCGGTTGGCGGTTCAGGGGCTCCGAGCACCAATGTAAACAACAAACTGAACACCAATGAAATTCGCTTGTATGACTCCGGTGATGGCTTTGAGGTGGAGTGTGCTTCCTGCCACGATCCGCATGGTGTGCCCTCGAATGGTTCCACCCCGTGGTCGGGATCAGGTCTCACCCCTGGGCTAGGAAGGTCTGGCGTCCAGTTCAACACCAGCTTCCTGCGAATCTCCAACTCGGACAGTGACGTGTGCCTTACCTGTCACGATAAGTAGAAAGAAAGTATCTCTGTAAGAAGGGCTGCGCGAAGGCGCAGCCCTTCTTTTGTCAATGTGAGACTGAGACCCGTTTTTCCAGCCATGGTAGGATCAGCAGATGATGGCAATCCCTGTGAATAACTCCTTGCCGGAGGGACGTTGGCTGGCCTTGTGGCTGGCTTTTTTTCTTTCCCCTTTCTTCTGGCCATACATTCATGGCACAGCCACAGCTTTTTCATTGTTGGCGCTAGCAACTGGTCTGGGTGCTGCTGCGGCTATGTGGCAACCAATGTGGAAAAGGTGCAACGGCATGGTTTCTTTCCCACTTGTGTGGCTCGTGAGTTTGCTTTTGCCTGGTTTTTTGCTACTGATAATGGAACAGGTTCGAAACCCCTGGGGTCTTTGGCAACAATCTCTTTTCATGACAGCAGCCTGGCTCGTATTTGCCTTTTCCCGGAGTCAGGCGTGTCGCCTAATATCATCTCATCGGTGGGTGTTGTTGCTGGCGGTCATCGGCCATGTATACGCCATTTACGCTGTCATGCAATGGTTTGATATCCGGCCCTTGCACGATGTGTTTGCCGGTCGCCTTTTTCCCTTCTGGTCGCAAGCCTGGCAAGCTAATAACTTGGCAGGGCCGCTTGCCCAGCAGAATTTACAGGGCATTTTTTTATGCGTAGTGCTTGTAGCGCTTTTTTCGCGCGTTATTGACGCTACGTCAAACCGTTGGTGGTTGTGGTGGCTTGGCTGCCTGCTGCCCTCAATGAATCTGATTGGTACGGGAAGCAGAGGGTCATTACTTGTGTTCATCATAGGCATAAGTCTGGTGATCATTGTTTCGCGACATAGAAAACTTGCAGTCATGCGAATAGTGCCCGCTTTATTTCTTGGTGGGGTGCTGTACTGGGTGCTTTACGGGTTTTGGGCAGCCGAGTTGGCAAGTATTGCCGGTGAATCTGGCAAGACGCTTGTGGAGGCATTTCAGGAACGTGGGATTGCATCGCGGCTTATGATTTGGGATTTGTGTTTAAGATTGTTTATGGAACATCCATGGTTGGGGCTAGGACTCGGAAACCTGGCGTCTTATAGTGCTGAAGGGCAGGCGTTGGCGCTGAAGGCTCATCCGGAATGGGCAGAGCTTGGTTTGTATACCCAACAAGCCTGGGCTCACAATTCAATCCTGCAACTCTTCGTAGAAGCGGGCCTGATTGGTGGCGCAGCAATACTTGTCGTATACGTAGCCGTGTCCAAAAAAATGGTGCATCTGTTGCAAAAACGTATCCAGCCAACCGACGGGGCATTCCAGGGTTGCCTAGGTTGCGGATTGATATTACTCCATGGCCTGGTTTCGGTTTCCATGTTCAATGCGTTTTTTATGGTGTTAATGGCCTTGTATGCCGCATCAGCCTTTTCAACAACGGGGCCGACCGATGCGTAGTTTCACCACGTGGATAAAATACCTTCCGGCTTTGTTTTTTTTCGTCCTGTGGATTCAATTTATTGATTCTCAGTTGGATGTGGAACAAATCACCTTCACCTCGCCGATTGGGTCGCTGGCCACGGCAGGAGGCCTCGATCGGATGATGGATATGCCCTGGCAACAGAAAGGGGCTCAAATATTGTATTTTAGTCGTCTTGCCAAGGAGCGCGTGTCTGAGGACGTGTGGTTGAATAGTGAAATGTATGCCAGGTCTCTGTGGGTCAATGGTCAGTTCCCCGGGGCGCTGGAAGCGTTGATTAAAATTGCCGTAATAAAAAATAATCGCTATGACATTGATCGGTTTAGCAGTTTGTATTTAGCGGCTTACCCTAATCATCCATTTTCAAGGACGATTTTAAACTATCTTCGTTCGCGGCCGATAGCGCGACAAGGCTAAGTAAAGCTTGGCCGCAACAGTAGCCACCATTATCAGTATGGCCGTTTGGTTCTCCAATCAGAAACTTGCGAAACGAACGAAAATCGGGAACAATCATACGGGCTAAGACTTCAACAGTGAAGGAAGTTATCTACCAGGTTGGAAAACATAAATGGCAACTTGGCAATGGAAGCCGTTTGCCAAGGTTCATAATGTATGTTTCCGGATGCGCTTTCCGTCGTGCTGTTTGAGCCATGCTACTAGAAGGAGCTTATTTCGCATGCAATCCAATTTTATATCATTTTTTAGATATCTTCGGCCTGCAAAGGCTGGTGCGTTCGCAGCTGGTGCAGCCGCTTTGTTCATGGTTGGCGCTGTTGCCGTTGCTGAGGAGAAAAGCGCCGATGCTGCCGCGTCAGGGCAGCTGACTACCGAGGAGCAGCCTGCTCAACAGCCCGCAGAGCCGGCCGTGTTTGCCACGGTTGACGGTGTAAACATTTTGCTGAGGGATTACAATATTCTCTATACGAGACTGCAGAGAGAAAGATATTATCATGGGAAGGTGTCCCAGCTGGAGATAGGTCAGCTCCAGCGAGAGGTTGGAAAGACTGTTGTCGACAGGGCGCTATTGACTCAGGAAGTTAAGCGATTGGGCGCCGAGGTTGATGAGGAGGAGCTTCAGCGAGCAGTCGATGAGAGCATGATGATTTTCGATGAGCGCTTCGCATCCCAGGAGGATTACCAAAAGGATCGGGAAAAGCTGATTGAGGGTGTCAAGAGCAGGGCTATCAGTTCGATGAGAATTAGAGATCTTGAAAAAAACGTGCGTGAGTCCGTGGTGGACCCTGGCGATGAAGTCCTGAAAGCGTACTACCAGGAAAACTTGGAGCTTTTTACCCAGCCCGGTCAATATCGATTGTCCGTTATTCTTCTGGCAGTTGATCCTTCAGCGGGGTTCCAGGCGGTTACCGACACGATTGAGGAAGCAAAGGGACTGGTGGAGGCGATGAGAGCGGGCAATGCTGACTTCGCGGAAATGGCAGAAGCAATATCCAATGATAAAAGCGCTGTGAGCGGCGGCGACATGGGCTACCAACATCAGGGCATGTTGGCGCCTGGCGTTGAGAGTGCCATGGATGAATTGTCGGTGGGTGACATCTCCGATCCGATTCGACTGCTCGAGGGAGTTGCTATCTTCCGCCTGACAGAAAGGCTGCTTCCAAACGTGCAGCCATATGATGTTGTGCGGGAACGAGTGCTGGGATTGTGGATTAGAGAAAGTCAGGACAAAGCCTGGAACGGCCTCATTGAAGGTCTGAAGGCCAAGGCCAAGATAGTCGTTCATGACGACTTTTTTGTGCCTTTGACTGAAGCTGTTGAGGAAGGCGAGGAAGGCGAGGAAGGCTAGGGAAAATGGCTAATCATACCTTTGGCGCGGAGGTTTGTGGCCGGTGTGTTGGCACTCACCAGCCTTGCTTGTTCTTTTTGGGGCGAAACCAAGCGTCGGGTTTTATTACCGGGGCATGCGTCATTCAGGCGGCAGTGTGAAACTGCGGCGATTTGCCATAAACTGCATGATCACGGTGTTCTCGGCCATGATCGTGGTTTTTTCATATCCTTATTCGTATGCAATGGCCGCCAATGGCGCAAGCGCTCCTTTTTTCGTCATGGCACCAATAAGGGTGAATGGGCATCTCAGATATAGTATAAGCACTCTTTTTCCAGTGACGGCAGCTCCGCCCTCAACCTCGACACCCCAAATTATGGAAGCTTCAGTTCATGCAAGAACCCGTGCGTATATATGGCAGCCCTGGTTTATGCAGCTTGCAGCCAGGCTTGGTTTTGTCGTAGCCAGAACCATGGCAGATAAAAACACGAACGGGCTTGACCTGACAGGTCGAGGGGATCTGAATTTTCTGCCACGAAGCAGGTATCCATTCCACGCTTACATTGAGCAGCAAACCCAGAGTCCTGATGATGCCTTGTTTGGTATCGAGCGCTTGGTGACGCGATATGGAGCAGACGCAAGTTACATGACCCGGCGAGGAGGCTTATACTTGCTGACTTATGACGCCTCCCTCGTAAATAACCGCTCATCGATTACCAACCAAAATAGCTACGATACGTTTTCAGATCAGTTGACTGGCGAAGTATTCATGCGCAGGCCAGGCAATGATGTTCGTATCAGGGCGAATTTCCGCAGGGAAAAGCAGGATGAGCTCGAACAAGCTCATTGGGGGCGAAGTATCAATCTCGCGCACCGGTTTCAACCGAGCAGGAGCCTGGATATGAACAGTCTGGCCTCCTATGATCACTCGGTTGATAAAAGCGGGCCATCGTATATCTCGTCAAAGTTCAGTCAAGTGACGAGTAGTTTCTTTTGGAGACCTTACAAAAAACCGTGGAGCATTTTTGGCTCGGTCATAGGAAGCCAGAGCAAAAGCGAAAACGTGACATCGAATACCGCAGCAGCGTCATTGGGTGCTCGGGCGTGGATAGAGCATACAGATAAATGGAGGAGCCAATTTTCTGCGAATGCCGCCAAAGCCAAGGACTCTAAGTCGATTTTCACACAGGGCATTTCTTCAAGCTATAGTAACCGAGTGACACTCCCGATATTTAACTACAATCAGAATTTTAATGCTGGTGCTACCAATCGCATGCGGGAAGGAGAAAGTAGTCAAAACTATCGAGCCTCTGGAAGCCATAGTTTAAACCGCAGCATCCCATTTTTTGGAGGCAAAACGAGTTTCAATCTTGGCCAAGTTGTATCCGAGACTTATGCAACCGAAAATAGAGTCCTAGCTACAACGCTGAGGCATACGGCTTCCATAGGCTGGGGCTCATCAACGGCCATGTCTTCTACACAAATGGCGCTGTCTGCTAGCACGTCTCATAGATGGGGGTCGGTTGATCGTAAGGGCAACTCACAATTGTTCAATTTTCAAATGTCTCGGAGGCAAACACTCACCAGGTATTCAAAGCTGACGGCAAATATGACCGCGCAGGCCATCAGGTTGAATACTTTGTTAGAGGGATCAGAGGGGTATTCGGGTAGCTTCACTGGCACTGTGGATTATCGTCACGTTCGCTTTCTTAATGTTCCGAATCTGCGCTTGTCATCCACCCTTTCCATTGCTGCTGAAGGTGTTTCCCCCAGCAATGGGGTGCCACAAAATATTGATCTGGATGCGTGGGAAACGAGATTGGATTATTTCTTCGGCAAGATAACCAGCAGTTTGCTGTTGCGAATTACAGGCGCTGAAGGTGATTACTTTGGTTCAGTTACATTTAACATTGCGAGGCGGTTTGGTTAAAAGTCTTAATGCATGTTAATCTTCGCGACGAAGACTTCGCTGTTGTCTTGAGTTTGTTTGAATGTGATGCAAAGTCGTAAATATAGGAAGGAGGAAAGATTATGTTTAGCAAGATAATCTTGCGAGGAGCGTCAAAAGTTGCGGTGCTATCCGTGTTGGTTGCGATTGTCTGGTTCGCCGGCGATCGAGCCGCACATGCGGAGTACGGTGATGTAGTGATTAATAATTACTCGGACAAGATAGGGATGCGTCCGGCTGTTTTTCCGCATTGGTTTCACCGCATTCGTTTCCGTTGCAGCGTTTGCCATGCCGACCTTGGCTTTAAGTTCAAGGCAGGCGGCAACCTGATCAATATGGAAAAGATCATGAACGGTGAGTTCTGTGGCGCATGCCATAATGGCGAGGTCGCGTGGTCCATTGAGAACTGCGCCATGTGCCATTCCGGCACGCCGGGCACGCCTACGCAGATTCATAACAGTACAGCCCAACGTCTTGTCGCTCCGGCCTATAAAGCGCCGGGCGCTAAATAGGGGGAGGTGAAATGCGTATGAATGGCAAACTGTTTTCCTGTTTTTCACTTTCCTTGGTCTTGTTTCTTGCCAGTTCGGTAGCGCAGGCCGCAGCGGCGCAGGTTGATCCCATGAATCAGCTCAACGTCAATCTGAAAAAAGTGGCGACTGACAATCCCGATGCCGCGAAAGATGGCAGCCATGACGCCACCAATGAGGGTACGCTTGTGTTGCAAGCGCCCAAGGCGGCTTTTGGGGCATTCGTGAAGAGCGATTTTGGCAACCGAGTGGACTGGGTGCAGACGCTTCGTAGTGGCAAGATCAATCCGCGCGCGGATCGTCTTGATCCCAATGCCGAATTGGACACGGTGGATTTCAATATTCACCGGCCGGTCAAGGGTTTCATGCCGGACGTGATCTTTCCGCACAAGCAGCATACGGAATGGCTGAAATGCCAGAATTGTCATGACAGCATCTTCATCCCGCAGAAGGGCGCCAACAAGATTTCAATGGCCGACATCCTGCAGGGTAAGAAGTGCGGTGTGTGTCATGGCAAGGTGGCGTTCCCGGTTAAGACCTCGACGTGCAAGAAATGCCACTCGCAGAAGAAGGATACGGCGGCTTTGATTAAGAAGCTGTCCGCGCAATAAGGGCATAGTCCTGCCGCCTGGCTGATGAGTCTACCCAAGGGACTGGAAACATTGGCCAGGCGGCTCAACCGCCCTGTTATCTTTTGGATGGCGGCGCTGATAATCATGCCACTTGGCCTGGCAGGTGCGGGCGACTGGACGAATATTCTTGAAGATGGCATTCACGACCCTGCAAATGAGGCGAGTGCCTTTCTTCAGAATCCACATGATTCGCTTTCAAAGTTTCCTTCGGCCAGTTTGGGGAATAAGGTGGATTGGGTGAAGGCGCTGGATGATGGACTTCTTGATCCTCGTTTTTACCAGGAGGGCGGTGCCAATTTTGAGATCATCAACCCAAATGATGAAAGAGCAAGTGCGGCTATCAAAAAACGTACTTTTCGGGCGGTTGACTTTGACATCATTATGGAAAATACGGGAACAATGCCGTTTGTTCGTTTCCCGCATTTGGCCCACACCAAGTGGCTAACTTGCGTCAATTGTCATCCCAGGATTTTTCTTCCGCAGAAGAACAGCAACCCGATTACCATGTCGGGGATAACGCAAGGAAAGTTTTGCGGCGTATGTCATGGCAAAGTGGCATTCCCGCCGTTAGACTGTATGAGATGTCACAGCGTGCCTCGAAAAGCTTCTTCAAAGCTTCGTTAGCCTCTGTTGTCGCAGGCCTGACTAGTTGTTTGCTGGCCTCGTGCGCTGTTGACGGGCTCGCGCCCGGAAGTGCAAGGCAGTCGCTGGCTGCTCCAGATGGTGAGGTTCTGCTCTACGAGAGATCCTTATACGGTGGGCTAACCCAGATTGGCCTGGAGCATATCGACCGCCTTGTCGGCGCTCAGGAGTTCGCCTTGCGATCGCCTGCCGCACTGTCTGCCCGAGGTAACGATCTCTATATCTACGATGATGCGGCCAGCATCCTTTATAAATATGACCTGGTTTTTGATGCCATAAGCGAGTTTTTTTCCGACGCTGCTTTTTCCAGATACAATTTAACAGCCAGTCGCATGACGAGCATTCATGTAGCCAAGGATCAAACAGTGTTTGTTGCTGATCCTAATAGCGGCCGTGTCCTACGATTCAGCAGGGATGGGCAATTAATCACCACTTATGCTGATCCACTAAATCTGTCCAGGCCTAATGGGGTCATCATGGATGAGAGAAGCGGCCAGGTGTTTGTCGCGGACTCCGTGTATGGCCATATCGTGGTCTTTGGCATTACAGGGATGCCGTTGCTGGCCATTAACTCTGGCGTCGGTGGCGTGGGCCGATTCCAGATGGTCAAAGATATGGCCTTTGGACCAGATGGACTTTATGTCCTTGATCTGCTCAGCAAAGAAGTATTCGTGATGGCTGCGGATGGAGCGCCACGTTATGCATTTGAGAGTGCGGAATTGATCAACCCCAGTGCTATCGTAGTGGACGAGTTTAATCGGGTGTACATAAGTGACAGGCAGGATAACACCATCAGGGTCTATGAGAATGGTAAACTGACGTTGACCTACGGTGGCACCGGAGTGGGGCCCGGACAGTTTTATGACATAACTGATATGGCTTTGGATAGAGACCAGTTATACGTTGCCGACAGTTTAAATGGACGCGTGCAGATTTTTATCCTCGCGCCGCCCAAGTCGAAGCAACAACCTACAGAAGATAAGTAAGGTTGTGATCTTGCGGATTCTGTACATGTTCACGATCGTCATGGCGTTATCGGCTTGTGCAGGCCAGCATCTGATCACTGGCACGCTGGATTTTGGTGGCGAGGGATTGGAGCGAACTTGGCCGCCACCTCCTGAAATACCACGGTATCGATATGCCGGAGAATTAACGGGCGAAGCGAATTTTCACTCGAAAAGTGAGGCCGTGAAATCAACCTCGGCAAAGGTGTTTGACTGGATCGTCGGACTGACCAGAAGCCGGAAAGACAACCCTGTTGTTCTGCAGCGGCCGATGAGCGGCGTGGTCGATGACGAGGGCAGGATCTATGTCACCGATGTCAGCCGCAAAGCTGTGTTTGTGTTTGATGGCGTCGATGGGCGACTGAATATTTGGGATGCAGTGACACAAATTGGGACCACATTCTTGTCTCCAGTCGCGATCGCGCTGGGTGCGGATGGGCAGATTCTGGTGACTGACTCTGAACTGGGCGCCGTCGTTCGCCTGGGTCGCGATGGAACCCCCCTCGGGTTCATTGGCGAGGATGTGCTTGAAAGGCCAACTGGCATTGCCCGTGATCCACAGCGTGGGTTGATCTATGTGGCCGATACGCGAGCCCATAATTTGAAAGTGTTTGATGATGAGGGCCGGCTGGTTGAGACGATTGGCCAGCGTGGGGAGCAAGCGGGCGATTTTAATGCCCCAACGCATTTAGCCTTCGCCGATAATAAGCTGTATGTAACCGATACGTTTAATGCCCGCATTCAGGTTTTCGATTCGCTTGGCGACCAGAAGATGAGTTTGGGCCACCGGGGCTTATTTGTCGGACAGTTCGTCCGGCCCAAAGGCATTGCTGTGGATAGTGAGGCGAATATATACGTGGTTGAGTCCTACCATGATCATGTCTTGATGTATGACGAGCAAGGACGTTTCCTGATGGCGATTGGGGGTACAGGTACAGGTCTAGGAAAGTTCTACCTGCCTGCCGGTATATGGGTCGACAACCACGACCGCATATATATCGCCGATATGTTTAATGGGCGGATCGAGATATTTCAGTTTCTTGGAGGCTAACGATGGTAGTTTCGCATGCTGGAACCAAAGGAATGAACGCTTCATTCGGCTCTCGCCCGAGTCATTGGTAATATAGGTCTATATACATCGCGAGGTGCTTATGCAGTTGTCCCAGGGCTTCTCTTCCTTGTGCGTGATAAAATCTTGGATCGGTGCTAAGCTGAACTACATCATGGCCAGGGATCGGTATTTGAGAGCGCTACTATGGAACGTGGTATGCGTTTGCGCGTTGGCAGCGAGCGCTAATTCCGCGCTGGCAGCCCGCGTATCTGACATCAAAAACACCAAACACAATATGTCGGTAGGCGTGCCGATCCTTGCAACGGAGCAGTCGGCGCGCACGGTGTTTGCCACCACCGAGACCGAGGTTTGTATTTTTTGCCATACGCCTCATGCGGCGCAGGCTATATCGGGGGTGCAAGGCGCGTTGTGGAACCGCAAAGCCTCCACCCAGACCTATACCCTTTATGGCTCCAGTTCGATGGATGCCTCGCTTAGCCAGCCAGGCGGAAGCTCGAAGCTTTGCCTTTCATGCCATGATGGCACGCTTGCCCTAGGTGCGGTGAATGTGCTCAATGGCGCGTTTACGGATCGCGATCCACTTACTGAAGACATTGTTATGACGGGCGCTGGAGTTGGGGGCGTGATGCCTGACGGGTCAGGTGCAACCTCAGGTTTTACGCGTAATATTGGAATAAACCTTACCAACGACCATCCCATTTCATTTACCTACGATAGCGTGCTTGCTGTGGCAGACGGCGAGCTACGGGATCCTTTCGTGGAACCTCATGTTGGAGGCCGTAATGAAATCCCCAGACCCAGCATGCCTTTAGAGGAAGACCCGTTAAATCCGGGGCAATTTACGCAGATGCAGTGTGGCACCTGCCACGATCCTCACCTTCGAGATGATGCGTTGGTGGTGAGCTCCAAGTTTTTGCGATTGAACCGCTTTCAGAAAATTTCACCCAGCGTGGGCCTGTTTATAGAAGCCAACGACATTATGTGCCTGTCCTGCCACAATAAGGATGTGGGCAACAAGGGTTGGGCATTATCCGCACACGCGAATCCTGATGTGGCTGGCAATCTTAGCGCGTTACCTGGGCTGGAAGAGAATTACACTCCGGCGGCGGCGGCAATGCGCGAATTCCCGGCCAATATGCCTGTCTGGCAGGCCGCCTGCCTGAACTGCCATGACACGCATACCGTACAGGGTGCTACCCGACTGCTGCGTGAAGGTACGGACAGCATCTCAACACCGAAGCAGGGTGGCAACTCAGCTACTGAAGAAACCTGTTATCAATGTCATTCATCCGACGGCGCAACATTGGTAGGGCAGGGGCTGCTCGACTTCGAGGTGCCAGATATAAAAACAAGCTTTACCACAATGTTGCGGCATATGCCGATTGATAGCCTGGATCAGCCAGCAGGTGCGGAAGTGCATGATATTGGCTCCAGCGTCGAATTACAGAGCGGCAAGGACTTTCTTGAAGATCCGGTGAATCTGGGTAAGGGAGACCTGACCAAGCGGCATGTGGAGTGTAGCGATTGTCATCATCCTCACCGGGTTACAAAAAATCGCCTGTTTACAAGCGACCCAACCTTCCCGGATGATGAAGGAACCCATAATCATACGGCAGCCCAACTCACACTCGCGGGACAGGTTTCGCATACGAATATCGCTTCGGGCGTGCTGCGTGGGACGTCGGGTGTTGAGCCGATCTATGGTGCCGGGACGGCGTTTATGAGCGACCCCACAAGCTTTACGCTGAAGCGCGGTGATCCCGGGACAAGCATAGATACCAGCATCAACGCTGCGCACGTCACTCGTGAATATCAAGTGTGTCTAAAATGTCATTCTAACTATGCTTTTAACATACCGCCGCAGCTCGGTGTTTCATTGGGCGGAACGCCGTTTGGCACCAACTCCCTGCAAGATTACACCAATAGTGCGATGGAATTTCAGTCGCCGCTTGGCCATCAGGGTGAGCTAACTGCCGCCTCGCCCACGGGGGCGGCCCCAGCTTTTCTGGTTAACAACCATCGAAGCTGGCATCCGGTGATGGACGTTACCGGTAGGGCGACAGTTATCACGGGTGCTTCCGCAAGCAGCTGGCTGACCCCATTTGATCTGGGCGTTGGGCAGCAGACGATGTATTGCTCTGATTGCCATGGCGCTTCAACGGCTTCGCCCACGGTGGTGCCCAACGGCGGCATCAATGGCGAGCCCTGGGGCCCGCACGGCTCCAACGACAACTTTATCCTTAAGGGCCCGTGGAGCGACCTGACACGCGGTGATAACTTGGGAGGCTTGCCTGGCACCAGCAATGATTTGTGCTTCAAATGCCATGATTACAACAGCTATGGCACGGCCGTGCTAACGGGGTCGCCACTACCGGGCGGTGCCAGTGGTTTCAGGATGCAAACGGCTCCTCTCACGCCGCTGATCGATTTCACCGACCAGAATATACACAGCGGACATCTGCAGACGGTTCAGAATTACCGCTGTACGTATTGCCATGTCGCCGTTCCCCATGGTTGGAAGAACAAGGCGCTCCTGGTCAATCTCAATGACGTTGGTCCCGAGGCGAGTCTGGCAGAGGGCACCCAGGTGCGAAATCTGGTCCCGGGCCGTTATTACCAGACGCCTTACTACAATGGGGCGGTACTTAAAATCACGACCTTTGCGGCCAGTGGGCAGTGGCAGCCTTCCAACTGTGGTTCCGTTGGCGCGCCTGGTAATGGGCTCAGCGGCGTGGCCTGGATGACGAGCGTGAGCGAGGGTTGCCAGAACCTGCCATGATCCGCCTGTTGCGGATGCTGGGATCCAATAAAGCGGCCTTCTTCGGCATGGTGTTATTGGCCGTGGCGGTGCTGTTGAACAATCGCTTGGCTGTTGCGCCTGTCTGGCTTCTTGTCGCGCCTCTGGCCTTCCTTGGCCTGAGTCTTTTGGCCGCCATGGTGAGCTATCCTCGTATCCACCGGCAAGCGGGATTGCTGGTCTTTCATCTCGCGCTGCTTGGATTGATTGCTTTGGCGGCGGTGGGGCGCATGACCCATATGCAAGGGCATTTCGAGGTGGCCGAGGGCCAGCCGTTTGATCCGGGGTTGCTGGAGGGCGTCAAAAAAGGCCCATGGCACGCGGACCCAATGGCTTCAGTGGTCTTTGTCCAGGGATCAGTGGCCGTGGAGTATGAGCCGGGCATCAAACGCGGCAAGACCTTCAGCAAGGTGTATGTTGCCAGTGAATCCGGCGCTTCCATTGAAGAAACTGTTGGCGATGACCTGCCATTGGTGCTTGATGGCTATCGAATTTACAGCACCTTCCGCAAGGGCTTTGCTCCTGTTCTCACCTGGACGCCGGATGCAGGGCCTGCGCGAACAGGAACCGTGCATATGCCTTCGTACCCCTTGTTCCTCTACCAGCAGGAAAATTCCTGGTTGCCGCCAGGCGGTTCAACACCCATTCAATTATCTCTCGATCTGCATACCGCTATGGATGATAAGAGTGCCTGGACGTTGAAAAGCGATGCGGCCCATGCCAAATTGCTGATCGCGCTGGAGGATCGCTCTATTCACTTGCAGGAAGGACAAAGCGTCGATCTTGAGGACGGAATGCTGCGCTATGAACGCCTGGTGATGTGGAAGGGTTACAATGTCATCTATGACCCGACGATATTCTGGATGTTCATGATGGCGCTGCTGGGCGTGGCTGGGCTGGCCTGGCACATGTGGACGAAGTTAGGTTTGCAGCATCGGGAAGTGCCGGCCAGGGATGGCAGGCGGCGGGCATCGGCGAGCATGCTAGAAACCGCATCCGTCTAGGAGGCACAAAGAGCGCCGGAAACTGACAAGTATAACGGCTTGATCAAGGAATGATTGCCATATCCATGAATAGTGCTGAAATTTATTGGCTTTGGGCTGGCCTTGGCTCGCTCGGCCTGGCGACATTGCTGGCCGTAAGGGGCGTGGCGCGAGGGCGCCTGCCCGAAAAGCCGGTCCTGATATGTTTGGCCACGGCCGTGGCGCTGCTTGCGATGGCCATAGCCGTGCGGTGGTTGCGGCTTGGCCATGGACCCTTTGTTAACCTGTTTGAATATGTGCTGAGCCAGCTCTTCAGTCTTGGTTTCGTTTTCACGATTGCGTATTGGCGCTTTCCGGCATTGCGCCCGAGCGCCGCCGTCGTGCTGCCATTGATTTGGTTGTTGCTCGGCTTCTGGATGCTGACGCTGGAGCCCAAGGCAAGCCATCTTCCGGCAACCTTTGAAAATTACTGGCTATGGGCGCATGTGGCTGTCGGCAAGATATTTCTTGGGATGAATCTCGTGGCGGTGGGACTTGCCGGTGTGATCATGCTGCGGCATGCGCCAGTAGCGGCGAGGTGGTTTTCCACGATGTCTGATGATGGTGACCTGGATCGCCTGGCATGGGGGTTTATGATGGCCGCCTTCATCTTTCACTCGCTCATGCTGATCGCCGGAGCCGTGTGGGCGCAGGACGCGTGGGGCCGATATTGGGCCTGGGATCCTCTGGAAACCTCGGCTTTCATCACATGGCTGGCCATGGGGCTTGCCCTGCATGCGCGGTTGACCTGGCGCGTACCTGTTTGGCTCAGCTGCGTGGCGGTCTTTGTCGTGTTCGCCCTGGCGTTCACCACCTTTTTTGGCATTCCTTTCCTGAGCGAGACGGCACATAAGGGGGCGGTATGAAACGGGGGGTGGTTGTTCTTGGAGTATGCGCGGCTTTGGCCGCGGCATGGCTGATTTGGATTGATGCGCGTTACCAGGAGCAAATGGAGCTGGGCAAGCGCAACCTTGCTTCGCATGCCATGAAAGAGGCTGCAGGAGAGGTGGACCGGCGCTTCAAGGAAGCGGTCGTCATGTTGCATGCCAAGCGATATGAGAATGCCATCAAGTCATTGCATCGCGTGCTGGAAATCAACCCCAACATGCCTGAAGCCTACGCAAACATGGGCTTCGCCTTGCTGGGGCTGGAGGACTATCGCGTCGCCCGTGACTTTTTCGAAGGCGCCATTGAATTACGGACTACGCAAACCAATGCCTATTTCGGCCTGGGTGAGGCGCTCATCGGCCTGAACGATCTCGAAGGCGCTCTTGGCGCCATGCGGGCCTATGTGCATTTGGTAAAACCGGACGATCCCTTTGCCGCTAAGGCGACTGCCAGAATTGATGAACTTAACGCCCAGTTGGGCAGAAGTAAGTAGCATGTGTTCGAGGAATCAGTTCATTTAGTCCCTGTTCCCAGCCATGCGTCCGAACTCAGCGAGGTTGGTGTTCTCGGGAGAGACCTTTCCAGATAACCGATTGCCAGAAGCTCTTTCTGACTCCGTTGTTCCTCGCCCATGGCATTTTTCATCATTGTAATGGGTGCGCTTCCCTTTACCATGCCGCCCCGAAATTCCTGGATTGATTCCACGGGGAAGACTTTGCGTACACGTCGAATATCAATATTTCTGAAACCAGCTTCCCGAAGCTCTTTTTCAAAGACTTCAGGACTTTCCAGACTTCGGACTTTCGCTCGATGCTCTATACGGCTTTGTTGCTGGGCTCCAGATTCATTGCACCCACCTTCCGAATTCGATGTGATCTTCAGTAAAAAGGCGCGATAGATGAAGGTAAATAGTGCTCATTTGCCAGCGGATCGACTATCGAGTTTTCAATTTTCCCCTGGCTTCGCCAATGATCTGATTCAATATTTCGGGGATATGCTCGATACCGTCCGCAAGCTCCGCACTGATCAGGTATCTCCCCTGTACCAGGAAAGCCGGAACGTTCTGCAAGCCGATGGATTCGCTCAAGCGAATCGCCCGTAGCCTTTGCTCATAAACCGTATCTGAACGAAATGCAGCGACGAAGGTGGCTACATCCACGCCCTGCCGATCTACCCAGTCAAAAAGATAGCGTTCATCCGACCAGTTCAATCCCTGTTTTACCACGGCGTGATAAACGCGCGCATGCATTTCCTCGGCGAGGTCCAGCTGCTCGAATGCCAGATATACATTAGCCAATATCGCCCAATCATCTTTGAGAATCGCTGGCACTCGCCGAAGGACAATATCGTCGGGAAGTTGTTTGGCCCATTCGGCCAGCATTGAGGATGTTTGATAGCTGTCCAGGCTTGCATACCAGAACCACTCAATGACCTCGATGCTCTTGCCATCATTCACCTGGATGGGTGGATCAACAAGTGTGTATGGAGGATGTGTCTCTCCGGCATGACCGGAAGTGAAAGCTAAGGATAAGGCGATCAGCAAAGAGAAGACGAGGATGCGTCTTTGCTTACCAGAGACACCGCCTGGGAGATTACCCCTGTCGTTCTTCGCCTTATCGTCGACGGATCGCCCTGCTATCAACGCCGTCGATGCTTACTGCCGGATATGCGCCACACCTCCAAAGCTACCCACCCAGATGCTGCCATCATCAGCATCGGTCATGGAAAATACGGCGTCAGAAAACAGGCCATCGGCGGTTGTCATCACCGTGAATGAGTCATCGCCAGGAATATAACGTGCCAGGCCCTTGCTCGTGCCAATCCACAAGGTGCTCTTGGCATCGCGATGAAGCATGAAAATGTGGTTGCCCGGAAGTCCATCATCGACGGTATAGTTGCGCCATGTGCTGCCATCAAAATGGGCCAAGCCACCTCCCCATGTGCCGGCCCAGACAGTGCCATCACTATCGACGTCCATGGAAATGATGTAGTTGGGGTTGTAAGCCGTATCTACGCCAGACAATCCCTGCTCGATTTTCTGCTGCGCATGGTGTTTTGAGAACTCGGAGGGGTCGCTTTTGAACGTAATGTCCTTCTTAACCAGTTCAAACGGGGCGCCTAATCCAGCGTCATGATTCCAGTTGGTCCATTCACCATCCTTGAATCGAGCCAAGCCGCCCTCGGTTGCAAGCCATACGATGCCGTCCTTGCCTTCCGCCAAGCCATACACCCAGTCATTGGGCAGCCCACCATTCGTATTCTCCACCGTATACATCTCCCAATTGTCACGGTTCCATAAGTCGCCACCCTTGATGCGATTGGCGCCCGACCACGTCGCTATCCACACATCGCCATTGGAAAGTTCCAATACCTCGTATACGAAGGCATCGGCCAAGCCCTGAGGGATATTGAAGTTTTCCCAGGTTTCCGTTTCTTCATCGAGCAAACCCATGCCACCGCCATAGGTTCCTACCACGATACGGTCTTTCAGCTTGCCAACATGGAAGACGCCCTTGGATAACAGGCCGTGGCGGTGATCGAACAGTTTGTACTCATCGATAGATGTGTCATAACGAACTACGCCGCCTGAGGTGGCTAGCCACAGATACTTACCATCCATGGTCAGATCCTTGACGTTATTACTGCCGACGCGGAAGTGGGTGGACTTGCGATTTTTCATGGCATCAGTGATATCTGGATGGCTGGAGGGCATAGCAGTTTCACCACTGAGTTTTGGCGCACTTCCAGCAGCCGTGGATTCCGGCGCCTCCTCATCCTTTGAGCATGCGCCAACGAACAACATGGCTACGATGATCATAGAAGTAAATAGATAGCTTTGATTAAATCGCACGGTTGTCTCCATCCATCGAGATGTTTTCAATAAATTATTATAAGAATTAACTTATAACGCAAAGTGATGCAGGGGTTAGTACTACTTCACCTTAATTCTTGCCACGCCGCCCCTGGTGCCCGCCCATACGTCACCATTGGGAGCGATGGCTATGGTATACACGGAATTGTTGATCAAGCCATTCTCACGGGACAAGGTTTGCCAAGTCTCGCCATCGTAGCGTGATACGCCATGGTTGGTGCCAAACCAGAACACGCCATCGGCATCCTGGGTGATGGCATAAACAAGGTTGCCAGCCAACCCATCATCCGTCGTGAAGTTTTTCCATTCCTTGCCATCAAAACGGGCGGCGCCGCCGCCCCATGTGCCGGCCCAGACGTTGTCATCATGATCGACATAGAGGGTGAAGCAATAGTTGGGATTATATGTCTCGGTTCCGCCGTGCATGATGCTCAGATCATGGCGATCGCGTGTACCAAGACCTGTATTGGTGCTCATCGGCAATGCCGTTGGATTGGGAGCGCCCATGCCATCATCATGATTCCACTGCTTCCAGTTTTGGCCATCAAACATCGATACGCCGCCTTCCGTGGCAAACCAGACCTGATCCTTGGAATCAACGCCCAAGCCGTAAACCCAGATATTAATCAATTCATCGAAATACGTGGTAAACTGCTCAGTCTTCGGGTCGAAGCTGTTGGCGCCCGCCCATGTTCCGATCCAGAATGTACCATCCTTTTGCGTGGCAAAGGTATAAATCCAGTAATCCGCCAGGCCGTGCATGGGAAGATAGGTGGTCCATTTCTCATTATCATAGCGGGCTACACCGCCGCCATCCGTGCCAAACCATTTGTTGCCCTCGCCGTCTAAGCCAATGCCGAAGACATACTCGTTGGCCAGCCCGCTGTTGTCGCGCGTAAACGTGTTTTTTACCTTGTACGTCTCAAGGTCAATCTCCATTGCGCCAACCGAGACGCCAACCCAAAGGCTTCCCTGTTGTTCATCAATCGCAAGCGAACGTACGAAGATATCCTCGCCCACGCGATAGACATCGGCCACTTCGGGCTTGGCTCCCTCCGCAGAAAACGCAGGCAAAGGCGATATAAAGGAAAGCACCAGTATGGCTAGTGCGATGAAAGCGGGTGGCTTCATGTTTACCTCAGTAGTTGATTGGATTGGTTGAACTGTAGCGAACGGATATGCGCAATGGAATCGAGAATCTCATCATCGGTAAGCATGCCGCGGAAGCCAGGCATGACGCCCTTGCCGGACCTGGTGGACTCAAGCAGTACGCTATCCGGCTGCATCAAGGTATCTCCCTCCATGAAGTTGGGCAGATCCGGCATCATATTGCCAGCGCCATCAGCGCCATGACAAAACGTGCAATGTTGCGCGTAAATTTTGGCGCCGTTAAACACATCCGCCGCCACGGCATTTGTTGCCATGCACATGACGAATAGCATCAGCATCCCCAGGTTCAATGATCTCAAATTCCGTTTAATAATCATATTCACAAGGCGTTTCTCCATAAACTTTGAGTCCCACAAATAATTCGGCTTTTCATGAAACCAGCAACGGGTTGCTGTTCCTTTCTCCCAAGCATCCTCTATTCGGAAGATCCAGACAAATACTCGGATACTGCCTCAATCTCTTCATCAGACATCATTTTGGCGACCTTGGCCATCATTAAGGCGGGATCGTTGACTCGCGTGCCTTCCTTGAAGTCCGTAAGCTGCTTGACCAGATATTCGCGATATTGCCCGCCAAGAACGGGGAAAATCCATGCCTTTTTGCCATCGCCATCTTTGCCATGGCAGTTCACGCATGCATATACGCCGGTGTCAGGGTTGCCCTCGTAATACAAGGCCTTGCCCTTGTCGGCGAGGCTGGATTTGTGAGCGCCCGGCTTGCCTTCCATTTTAAACGAGGCAAAGTAAGCGGCGACATCCTTCATGTCCTGGCCTTCTTCGACCATTGCGGCCATGGGGCCCATGGTGTCATCCATGCGGTTTTCAACTTGAAAATCCCTCAACTGCTTGACGATGTATTCAGCGCGTAGGCCGGACAACCGCGGGAACATGCCCATTTCACTCTTGCCTCCCTCACCATGGCAATCCCAGCAGGCCTCAGACAAGGCCTTACCATTGGCGACATCGCCATAGGCGGCATGCGCCACACCCGGTAGAACAAAGCCTATCGCAATGGTCATTATCAAAAATCGTTTTAACATGGGTTCCCCTTCCTCGCATATTAGTTAGGCCGCATTACATATCTGGCTGGTGCCGCCAATTCATAGAGAAAAGTAAATATACATATTGCAAAAGCACGTGCCAAGGCGCAAATATTTCAACGAGGAGAAGTGTGGGTATGACCGTGCTTGCAGATGGCTTCCGCGCATCAGTACGATTACATCGATCTGGGCCAAATACATAATTAAATCAGTTGATTAGCATTACGGTTGTGTAGCAATTCGCCTTCATCTTTAATAACCCTTCAACCGGGATTGTCGCTTTATATGGGAATGTCAGGCAACATATTCTTCCGCGGGTTACATGCTCCGTTCGGTTATTCCTCTTTGTTTAATTGAGTAATGCGCACGCGGCGGATGTTGCGCCCGTGCATTTTGATGGCTTCGATGTGCATGTCATTCAGCTTCAGGCTCAACTCGCCTTCCGGCTGCTCGCCGATCTGCTCCAGAATCAGGCCGCTGATCGTGGTGGCGGCTTCTTCGGGCAGGTCAACATCAATGGCCTGGTTGATGTCGTGCAGGCTGACATTGCCGGCGACGACATAAGAGCCGTCCACCTGCGGCCAGATTTGAGGCGCTTGCGGGGTATCGGACTCGTCAATGATATCGCCAACGATTTCCTCGATGATGTCCTCCAGTGTAATCAGTCCATCGATGTCGCCGCGCTCATCGACTACGATGGCCAGGTGTTGCCGGCGGATCTGGAAATCAAACAGCTGAGCCAGCGCACTCTTGGTGGCGGGCACGTAGGGCGGCGTGCGCCAGATAAAGGCATCGGCCAGCCGCTGGGTAGAAGTGGCCATGCGCACCAGATCGCGCAAATGTACGATGCCGACGATATTGTCTGGCGCGCCATGATAGGCCGGGTAACGCGAATGCGGCTGCGCCATCGCCTGTTCCAGGCATCCGCTTACCGTTTGCCCGGCGTTGAGCAGTGCCATTTCACTGCGCGGGGTCATCAGGGCTTTGACCTGCACCTCGTGTAACTTGAGGCTGTTGGCCAGCATCTGCTCGCGCGCCTTGTCCAGCACGCCGGTTTCCGCCCCGATATCAATTATCGTCGCCAGTTCGGCCTGCGTTAGTTCCTGTTGCCTGTTCTTGGCCACGCCCAGCATGCGTTGAAAGCCGTGAATGAGCGCCATGAGCACCACGATCACCGGGCTTAGAATGCGAAGCGTCCACCACATCGGACGCGACACCTTGCAGGCCATTTTTTCGGCATGGGTGACGGCCACGGTCTTGGGCAGGATTTCCGCGAACACCAGGATAACCACGGTCATGGCGGCGGTGGCATAGATCACGCCGGCTTCGCCGTAAGCGGCGACGAGCAGGGCTGTGGCCAGGCTGGAAGCGGCGATATTGACGAAATTATTGCCCAGCAATATGCCGCTCAACATCCATTCTGGCTTGTCGAGCAAGCGGTTGGCGCGCTTGGCGCCATCATCGCCGGCCTTTTCCAGTACCCGTAGCCTGGCGCGGCGCGCGCGCGTTAACGCGGTCTCGGAACCGGAGAAGAATGCGGAGAGCAGCAACAGAAAAAACAGGACGCTCACGGCTGTCGGCAGTGAAATGCCATGATCAGTCACGATGGTTTGCTCCAGCGTTTATTGCAGCCAGGTTTGTACCAGCTTGACGCCGAAATAGGCCAGCAACAGGAGTGCATAGGCGGTAAGCACCAAGCGGCTGGCCTGCGTGCCCCGAATCTTGCCGCCGCGTTGGAGCACCACCAGCCACAGCAACACGCCCCATGCGATCAAAGACAGCAGCATTTTGTGGTGCAGCACTTCCAGTTGGCCCATCGTCTCCCATTGCCAGCTCAGGCCAAAGGCGATGCCGATGCCAAGCAGCCATACGACCCAGCGCACCTGGGCAAACATGTGCACCTCGATATCAACCAGTGATGGCAAATACTGCATCAGGCGGCTTAACTGCTTACGCTTTAGTGCGCGGTCCAATTGCATGTGCATCAGTGCATGAATAGCCGCTAGTGTGAGCAGGGCATAGGCAATCAGGGCAATGAGAATATGGCCTGTTTCCAGGGGCGAACGGGTATGGATCAGCACGGCCTCGCTTTCGGGAAGCAATGGAATAATAAGCAGGATCAGGGAAATGACCGGCAGCAGAAACAAGCCCAGCCCCTGCACTTCGTGCCTCAGGATGCCAAGCAAATAAATCACCATGATCATTAGGGTGCAAGTGGCCACGGCCGCCGACAGCCGGAACGCTATGCCGCCAGCACTGACAGGCTCAAGTGCGATCAGGCCATACACACCCAGCACAATAGCAACTGCCAGAAGCAGCGAGATGCTTTTCGGCCCGAAATGAGGCGCCCGCCGTAGCGGCTCCCACACGGCCAAGGCGGCAAGAAGCGTAAAAATGCTGGCTATAGGAAATAAATAGGTGCTGGAACTCATGTGTCTCCTGTCAGTAACGCTGAGAGTTTGCGGCTCATAGGTGCGTTATATCGGATCGCGATGGTGCCGGCAATGGCGCTGACGATCACGTAACCGACAACGGTGTTATAAAAAGCCACGCCCCAAGGCTGCATGATGGCCAATGCCGCCACCACCAGGGTGAACTCTCCCCTGGGGGTAAGAAGGATGCCGCTGCGTATGCATGATATAGGCGACATGCCGATGCTTTTAGCACCCAGGTAACCGGACAGCAGTTTGCTGCAAAAAGTGACCAGCGCCAGTGCCAGGATGACAGGCATGGCTTCAATGATGGCGTGCCAGTCACTGCCCGCCCCGATGGCGGCAAAAAAACCAACGGCGAGTAATTCGCGATGCGGCAGGAGTAGTTCCTCAACATGCTCGCGGCTTCCGCTTTCGGCCACCGCCATGCCGGCCAGAAGCGCGCCCACGGCAGCGGAAACGCCGGACGATTCGCCCACGCCGGCCACCAGAAACAACATGGCCAGGCTGGCCAGGATTGTTAAATCCTTAGCCGGTTGGGTGAGCCAGCGTGCCATCGGCCGTTGCAAAAACAGCGTAACCGCCACGATGAGCACCACAAAGCCGAAGGCCATGGCCAGTTTTAGCATGTGGCCGGCGAAATTGGCCTCGGCTGAAGAAAGGAACAGTACCGACAATGGCAGCAGTAAGGCCATGATCAGATCTTCAATCACCAGAAGGCCCAGACATAGCTCGGCCTCAGGCAGCGCTAGCAAGCGATTATCCATCAGGCCATTGGCGACAACCGCAGATGATGTCGCATAGGCCGATATGGCAAACAGACCGGAAGCCAACAGGCTCATGCCCATCAGGTGCGCTGCGATAAACGCCAGCGGAATATTGATAAACCCATCCCATAGAGCGGGAACGGTCAGTTGCTTGAAGCGATGACCAAGGCTTCGAGGGGAAAACTCGAGGCCGAGAAAAAACAGAATGAGCATGGCGCCAAGGGTGGTAAGGATGTGGAGGAAGGTGTCCGGAATGTCGAAGAAAGACCCGAGCAACACACCGCCAAGAAGATAACCGGGGGCGGCGGAGAGCCGTAGCCGCAGGCTGACACCTCCGGCTATCGCCAGTGCTGCGAAAGCGGCCGCCAGTCCCAGGAGCCAAAGACTTGCGTCCGGCGCATCATGCATCCGCTTGCAGCGCCTCCATCAGCTTGCGTCGATCCGCATCGCTGCCGGCGATGTACAGCGTGTCTCCGGCCTTGATGCTATGGCTAGCGGCCTGGAGCACAGACGTACCCGCCACGGGTTCGACGGCGGCGATAAAAGCGGAACCGATGCGCAAGGAATCGGCCATGACGCCAATATGCGTGGAGGCGGGCGCTATCACGACCGATTCAACTTCCAGGCTCGACGCCGTCTGCTCCTTGCGCTCGTGAGGAAAAGCCGTGCCCAGCGCACTGGCCTCGTCGCCGCTCAGATGCACAGCCGCCGTGGGAAACTCTTCACCCTTGGGAATGAGGTAAATTTCATAATCACCGCCGTTGTAGGCGATGATGGACACGCGTTCATCCTGCTTGGTTTGCAGCCAGAGCTTGCGCCCGATGCCGGGCAGTGGGGCCTCATTGATGGTTTTCATCGCCTCAGCTTAGGCTTTGCGCCGCCGGAGTGAAAGTGGCTTATGGATGCACTTACTCAGACTTTCCCTAGATTGTTTGACGCGGCAAATGACTTGGGCACAATCGTCGCCATGCGCGTAACCGTATTATTGCTCTGCGCTGGCGCCAGCCGCCGATTTGGCGGGGAGGTTCCCAAAACATATATGGAGGTGGCCGGCGAGCCCCTGCTTCTGCATTGCCTGAAAAGTCTCAGCGCCGAACCGCGCATAACGGCGGTGCAGGCCGTGATCGCTGGACGCGATGAGCGATTTGCCGAAGTGATAGCGGGTCGGCGTTTCCCCTTCGATTTACTACCCGCCGTGCATGGCGGCGCGGAACGGGCGGATTCCATGGCCGCTGGGCTGCGGGCGTTGGGCGAAGAGGTTGAATGGGTAGCGGTGCACGATGCGGCGCGCCCCATGCCAACACCGCGTTTGCTCAAAGAAGTGTTGGACATGGCCGCGAAACATGGCGCGGCGGCGCCGGGCCTGCCGGTAGCCGACACCATCAAGCGCGTTGACGACGACGGCAGGGTTCGCGAAACCATGAGTAGGGATTGTCTGCGTGCGGTGCAGACCCCACAGGTAGCGCGCCGGTCGTGGTTCCTTGAGGCCCTGAGTCAGGCATCTGGACACATGCGAGACTACACCGATGACGCCTCCATGCTCGAAGGCGCTGACTATCCCGTCTACATCAGTCAGGGTGATGCGATGAATCGCAAGATCACCACGCCAGAGGATCTCGATTGGCTGGCCAGTCAATTACATGGCGGCCGGGTATGAGTTTTCGCATCGGCCAGGGGTTCGATGTGCATGCCTTCGCAGATGGCCGCAGGCTGATTTTAGGAGGCGTACACGTTCCTCATCCACGGGGGTTGGCCGGGCACTCAGATGCCGATGTGCTATGTCATGCCATTGCCGATGCCCTGCTGGGTGCCGCCGGTTTGGGCGATATAGGACGGCACTTTCCAGACATCGATCCATCGTTCAAGGATGCGGATAGTCTGAACCTGTTGGCTCAGGTTGGCGGACAGGTGGCCGGCCTAGGCAGGAATGTCATCAATATCGATGCCACGGTGATCGCCCAGGCGCCCAGGCTGGCCGATTATATCGACGGTATGCGCAGCAATATCGCTGGTGCGCTGCAACTCGATGTCTCGCGGGTGAACGTCAAGGCCACGACCACCGAAAAACTCGGTTTTACCGGTCGTGGGGAGGGCATCGCCGCCATGGCCGTGACGCTTCTGGGCCAGTCCTGAAAACCTGCTAAAGTTGAGGCATGGAAACTGGAAACCTGATTGACTTTTATGGGCTGTGCGATGGCGCGCACCGCGAGTTGTTTTCCGCCATTATTCATGATTGGAGCGAGAGGGGTCTGCCTCGCGAGTGGCGGGACGAAAACCTTGCCTTATGCGTGCGCACCGCTGGCCAGAATGTGCCATTGTTCATCCTGGCGGCGGCCGATTCGGCGCACCGCGCGCGGCTTCTGCTCCCGCTGGAGAGCATCCGGACCGCGCTGGGGGAAATCGAAGTGCAGCGTTTGCAGCAGGAAATCAGGGATATTCATGGCCTTAAATCGCAGCAGCGGGATGATGTGTTGGCCGTGCTGGAACCGGGCCACTCTTCCGGCCCCATTCAGCAGGCCGTGCGCGATGTGATCAACGCCTTGGGAGTGCGCCTGCCGAACATGCTGGCGCGTTAGCGAACTGGCTCGTCCGGTTGACGGGCGATGGGCTTGAGCTCGAAATCGCCGGCGTCGCTTGGCGCGTCCTCGACCACCAGCACGAAATCACGTTCACCAAAATCCATCACGGCCATGGTGTCGGCCGGCGGCGGCTTGAAAGGCGTGCGGCGAATATCATCCAGCAGGGGCGGCTCGGTGATGTCCAGGTCGAATTCACGAACAGGCTGGCTGGGATTCTCCACCGAAAAATATCGTACGCGCACCGAGGGCAGCGGTACAGGCCGGGGCAGAAGATTGGCCAGACGGCCCTCGATGACCATCACCCGGCTGCCATTATCGCGCTCGACCCATGTGGCCCGTACGCTTTCCCGAATGATGCTCCAGTCCTGGTCGCGCACGGCTACTGGCAGGCCGAGGTTGGCCAGGCTTCCGCGGATCCATGCATTGTCCAGCCAGGCATCCTTGTTCAGCCAGAAGCCTGCAGCTGCCGCAGCGATCAGCACGATCAGCAACCAGGGCCAGATACGCACGGATCGGCGCTGCGGCGGCGGCAAAATTTCGGGCTCTGCCATAGCCTCGGGCTCAAATTGTTTGGGACTCTCAGGCGCCGTGGCCGTGGGCTGAGCGGTTTTCTTATTCTTTGCCTTCTTCCTGGAAAATTTTCTTGAAAGCTGCTCGTGAAGCAGGGACTCATCCAGCTCCGTCTCGATAAACAGGGCATTCTGCTCAAGCGGAAGACTGGGGCCACGGCGGGTTTCTCTTTTTTCCGGCATGGAAAATTCCGCGCCGCAGTTATTACACTCCAGAATGTCCTCAGGCGTAATACCATCTACCTCATAGCGGACTGAGCAATGCGGGCAGGAAATTTGCATGGCGCGATATTGGCTTGCACGCCAGCGTTTGTCACTGGCTGGCGCGAACAGACACAGGCTGACACGAAGAAGCGCGACAGGTAGTTTTTGCCCGTGATTAGTCTGCAGCAAACGATGGTGCGTTATCCCAGAGGCAAAGTCGCTCTGGCGGGCATCAACCTAGAGCTCCATGATGGCGGCTTTTATTATCTGGTTGGCGAAAGTGGCGCCGGCAAGTCCACGTTGCTCAAGGCGATCTATGGCGGCGTGCGGCCGACTTCCGGCGCGATGATGGTGCAGGATGTCGATCTGCGGAGCGCCTCCAGACGCAAGATACGGAGCCTGAGAAGGCGCATCGGCATTGTCTTCCAGGACCATCGCCTGCTGTTTTCCCGCACGGTGTACGAGAATGTGGCGCTGCCGCTGAGGGTGCAAGGCTGGAAACCGGATCGACTCAAGGCGCGTGTCGGCAAGGTGCTGGAGTTTGTCGGCCTGGAGGATCGCATGTGGTCCTATCCCGAAGCTCTGTCCGGCGGCGAACAGCAGAGGGTGGCCATCGCCCGCGCCATGAGCGCGAAGCCCAGCATCATTCTGGCCGACGAGCCCACGGGCAATCTGGATGTGGCCACCGCCTGTCGCATGCTCGACTATCTGGTTGATCTGAATCGCCAGGGCGCAACGGTTATCATGGCCACACACGATATGCATCTGCTGCAACATCATCCGGCCAACGTCGTTCGGCTGCACGGAGGCGCTCTGGTTGAGGATGGTCTCGCCGATCGATCAGTTGAGCATGACGAAGTACACCCGGAAGCCTTTTCTCATGAGTAGGACTGAGCGGCAAAACCCCAGGTTGCCGGGTGGATTCAGCCTGCCGCCATTTGAGGTCCACCAGGCGCTGGCCCTGGTTATCGTCAGCATTGCCCTGTGGGGTCTGGGGCTGTTGTGGCTGGCTATGGTTTCCGGCGAGCAGTGGATTAATACCTGGCAACGCGACATCCGCTTTCATGTCTATGTGAATGAATCATCCGCTGATATCGACACATTGCGTGAACGGCTCAAATCCATCCCGGGCGTGAACGGGGTTCGCCAGGTCGAGCAAGGCGAGGCCGCGCGCTGGGTGGAACAATGGTTGGGGGATACCGGCCTGGATCATGCGGAGTTGGCTGGGGCTCTTCCTTTGAGCTTGGAAATACTTCCCCTTGAGGATGCGCCAGAGCATTTGTTTGGCGACATCCGTGATGAGGCCGAACGAATTGGCGCCAAGGTGAATGAGGACGAGGCCTTTCTGGCCAACGCACATACTTGGCTTAGCGAGCTGAGAGCTTACCTTGCCATGATCACGGGGCTCATTGCCTTTGCCATCGCGGTGATTATTTCCAACACCCTGCGCATGACCCTGCTTGCCCGGCAGGATGAGGTGCACCTGATGCGTCTCATGGGTGCCCATGAGGGCTTTGTCCGTCTGCCGTTTATTCTTGAAGGCGTCGTGATTGGCATGGTCGCTGGCCTTGTCGCCTGGCTGCTCACGCTGCCCCTTGTCGTGGCCCTAGATAGCTGGCTGGTTTCCGCCAGCATCCATATCCACGCGGTTACCATCCTGCCTGAATGCATTGGGCTGGGACTGATGGTTGGCCTTACCGGATCGTTAATCGCCACCGCCCGGATCGTTTCCCCAGAAGAAGTTTGAGCTTAATGCCCATCCGCTTGACAGTGGGCCGGGTCCACATACAATTTTGGCACTCGAGTAAAGAGAGTGCTAAAATCCTGACGAGGTGATTGATGTTAGCCAAAATTGATGTGTCGAGCCTGTCGCTGTTTTATCGCGAAGTTCAGCGTATTCCGCGACTAAACCGGGGTGAGGAATTGTCGCTGGCGCGGCGTTGGCATGACAAGCAAGACGTAAAAGCGGCGAGAACCCTTGTCTGCGCGAATCTCTATGGCGTGGCCGCGATTGCCCGTGAATACCGTCATTTCGGCCTGCCGGAGATGGACCTTATCCAGGAAGGAACATTGGGCCTGATGCATGCCGTCAAGGGTTTCGATCCCGAGCGGGGGTTCCGCCTAATGACCTATGCAGGCTGGTGGATCCGCGCCTCTATTCAGGATTTTATCCTGCGCAACTGGAGCATTGTGCGCGTGGGCACGACCAAAGTGCAGCGCAAGATATTCGCCGGTTTGCGCCATGCCAAAGAGGCGATTGCCGCTCTGGAAGGTAAAGGCCGAGCTGAAGTGGCTGCCAAGTATGGCTTGAGTGAAGCCGACTATCATGAGGCCGCCAATGCCTATGTGCAGCGCGATTTGTCGCTGGACTCGGATGAAACCGGCCATGCCCTGGTTGAAGCGCTGCCAGCACCGATGTCGACACCAGAAGAGACAGTGCTGAGTGACAACTGGCAAGCGCATCAGCGTAGCGGCCTGCAACAGGCCATGGCCGAGTTGCCCGAGCGTGACAGGATGATCGTTCAGCAGCGGCACATGCAGGATGAGCCGGTGACGTTGAAGGAGTTGTCCGGCGAGCTGGGCGTGTCCATTGAGCGCGTGCGGCAATTGGAAACCCGGGCTCTGAAGCGGCTTAAGATGGCCCTTGCCCAACCCGACAACTAGCGACCCCAGTTACCGCTGAGCCCCTCCCCTCAGCAGTATTTCCTTGACATGGCATGACTATTGCTCACTTAGGCGTATGTCGGTAGAAAGCATATATATCGTGGAAGAGGAGAGGTCATGCGTATAAGCAATCGCAGGTCGGTTGTCTTGCTAGCAATCTTGTTGCTAGGCGCCTGCGCGGCGGATATCCATGATGCTAATTCAGGCGGTGAATCGTCGTCCCCCTCCCGCGAGGTGCTTGTGCGTCTGTGCGCGGATACGAGCGTGGAGCAGGCGAAGCTCATGCTTTCCCGCCGCTCTCTATGGATCAACAATCGTCTGTCGGTCAATTTACTGACCCTGGAATGGAGCGATGAGCGGAGCGTGAGCGACGTGTTAAGCGAGCTGGAGGGCGTGTCGGGAATCTGCACGGCCCAGCCCAATTATGGTTACGATATCGCACCTGCTGATCAAGGCGCGCCTAGATGACCAGATCGCTGATTAGAACTCTGGCATGCAGCATGTTTATCCTTGCACCTATCTCGGCTGCTGCGGCGCTGAGCGGTTCGGACTCCTATGCTGGTCAGCCCGATTATGTGCCCGGGGAGGTTCTGGTTGTTCCCAGTGCCGTGCCCTCAGCTCAAGCGCTCAACGGCATGGGGATGCAAATCGCGGTGGAGCATCGGGGTCGGGCGCGTTTCATGCGCCTGAAAGTGGGCGCAGGCCAGTCGGTTGATGAAGCGGTCGCTGTGCTGGCCAATGAGCCATGGGTGGCGAAAGCGCAGCCAAACTATATCTACCGCGCTGCTGCACCAGTCCTCCTGCCCAATGACCCGGATTTCTCAAAGTATTGGGGGTTGCATAATACCGGCCAGCTCGTCAATGGCGTGACCGGGTCGGCGGATGCCGATATCGACGCCCCGGAGGCCTGGGACAGGGTGACCAATTGCGCTTCCGTGGTCGTGGCGGTGATCGATAGCGGCGTCGATTACAATCATCCTGATCTGGCAGCCAACATCTGGGTCAATACTGGCGATAACATCACCAATGGCATTGATGATGACGGCAATGGTTATATTGATGACAGTCGAGGCTGGGACTTTATCCAGATGGACAATGACCCCATGGATTTCCATTCCCACGGCAGCCATGTCGCCGGCACGGTAGGGGCGGTCGGCAACAACGCGATTGGCGGCACGGGAGTATGCTGGAGTGTACAGCTTATGCCTGTAAGGGCGCTGGGAACCCTGGGCCGGGGAACGACGGCGGAGCTTACCGCGGCGATTGACTACGCCGTAGCCAACGGTGCGAATGTGATCAATATGAGCCTGGGTGGCACGGGAGGTTTCACAGGCGATATCATCGACACGGCCATTGCCAGCGCCCGCGCCGCCGGCATACTGGTGGTAGCTGCTGCGGGCAATACCGGGACGAACAATGACGCCTCACCTTTTTACCCCGCCTCCTATAACCGGGACAACATTATCAGTGTGGCGGCTACGGACCAGGATGATTCACTCGCGTGGTTTTCCAATTTCGGCATTACCTCGGTGGATGTAGCGGCCTCCGGCGTGAACATCTACAGCACGGTTCCGCCGGATCGGACGGTTATCTCCAGTGAGGATTTTGAAGCGGGCGCGCCCGGCTGGACATATGAGACGCGCAATAACATCACCGACCTCATCATCGCCAATACGGTCGCCGTGACTACAGAGGACTCCTTTTCTCCAACCCATAGTTTGACCGACCGGCCCGGAGGAAACTACTTCGACAATCGCAGCTACCGTGCGTGGTCATCACCCTACGACTTCACGGGTTTTGATGGCTTGCTGCTTCGTTTTATGCTGAAGCTGGATAGTGAATTTCCCGTGGACGAGTTGTTCGTCGAAGGCTCGCTCAACGGCGCCACCTGGACGGCATTGCCGTTGGACGATCCTGGCCTTACCGGAAGTTTCCCCGCATGGACGCAGATTGAAGCGGATATGCAGGGTGCCGACGGCGCCTTGGCCGCCAGCTTGCGCTTCCGCATGGAAACGGATGGCAGCGTGGTGGGTGATGGTTTTCATATTGACGATGTGGAGGTCACGCGGCCGGGTACCGCATATGTGGGCACTGAATACAGGTATTTCCAGGGCACAAGCATGGTCTCGCCGCATGTGGCGGGCCTGGCTGCATTGATCTGGGCGGCTGAGCCGGGGCTTACGTATGCACAGGTGCGCAGCCGCATCCTTGGCAATGGCGACCTGCTGGCCTCGCTTGCCGGTTTGACGGCGACGGGCCGGCGCATCAATGCTCAGATGTCGATGGCCCTGGATGCGCCCACGGGTCTGCTTCTGGCCGCCCTGCCTTCGAATGCGCGCTTTGCTCAGGTCAGCCTAACCTGGACGGATAACGCCATCAGCGAGGATGCTTACCTCGTCCAGCGCAGTAGCGGCGCAGGCTTTGCCACCATTGCGACGGTAGCTGCCGATACGGTTGCGTATGTCGACAGTGCGGCGCCAGCTGGAACCACGGTGAGCTACCGCGTCGTGGCACAGGCCCGTGACGGAAGAACTTTGTCTAGTGGCATCCAGATCATTGCGACCAGCGCCGCCCTGGGTGGTAGCAGTCCAGTGCCGCCGGGTGGATGCCTGATTCCTGCCGGTGAGAGGTTGCCGTGGTTGACGCTCGTTTTCTTGTTGTTGCTGGCCGGGATCGGCCAGGCCGGAAGGAGGAGGCAGTAGTAGCAAACGAGTTGATTGATTGCCGCCTGCGGTATGCTCTGCCTTGCAGGCCTGTGCAAGAATTGGCGGCCAGCGGTTCGTCCATCAGAAGCAGGTGGGGGTGGGTGAGCAGCGCCCGGTCAATGGCCACGCGCTGAACCTCGCCGCCGGAGAGTGAGTCGGCCGAATGCACAGCCAGGGGTATTCGAAATTAGTGTTAACAGGCCCTAATGGAACTTGGGACGTCCGAGGTAGAAGAAGACCGCATGACGCCCCGCTTCTGCATGACCATAGCCGACATAGAGCGGGCCAATCGGCGTATCGGCCCCCAGGAAGAGACTTCCCGATACGATGCCGTCATCATAGATACTATTTTTCTCCTCCCAGACACCGCCGTATTCCAGTGAACCGCCGATATACCAGGATAGGAACGGCAATAGTTTGAAGCGTTTGTAATACATCGCGGCGAGCACTGCTGCCTGCTGGCCGCTCAAGGAATCCTGTGGGTAACCGGACAGGTTCAGAAATCCGCCGAGACGGTATCGGTTCTGAGTGGTGGCCATGCCATCCGTGGTTGCAGACAACCCTCCACCGACACCGATCACATGCCCGTTGCCGAAGGCTGTGAAATTGCTGCCACTCACCATCAGCTGGTCAAAATCTGAGTTGCCGCCGAAGCTTTTGCGCGCCATGCCGTACTCCAGCGATGCCAGCCAGCCGTCTTCCGGAAAGTTGTAATTGTCGAGCCGGTCGACCGACAGGCGCCCATAGACCTCTCCCGTATCGTAAGAGAATTCCGGCCAGCCGGGCGTGCCCGTCTGCAGTTTAACCTTGCCGGTGCGGTAGCGATAACCCAGCCGCCCTTCGCCGTAGACACTGATTTCGCGTCCCATGGCAAGTTCCAGCCGCGTCTCGCTGACGCGGAACACCGCCAGCTGATCGCCGCTGCCGTCGTAGAAATTGACGTTCTTCATCCCGTAACCGATGCCGGTTGTCACGAAGTAGCGCGACAGGGGGTCGAGAGGCTGGTACCAGTCGCCACTGATGCCAGGCTCTGCACCCAATTGTAGCCCCAGTCGGATCTCACCACCCAGGGGATTGATTGCGGTACGCTGGTAGGCCAATCCCAGGTTGTAGCTGTTATTGCCCTTCGCATCACCGGACATTTCCAGGCCGAACTGGAGATAGTTCGGCCCCCAGCCGCGGGCGCTTGCACTGACCAGGAGTCCCATCTCGCCATCCTCCTCAATGACGTCAAAAGACACGGTCTGGAACAACTCCAGTCCATAGATATTGCCGATGTCCTGCTCCAGCTGCTTGCGGTCCAGCGGCGCGCCGATACGTTGATGCAGGCGGTCACGAATCATGTCGCCGCTGACCGGCGAGTCATTCTCGATACGCATGAAATGCACAATCGGCGGATCAGAGGGTGGGCGTGCGGAAAGCGCGGCGAGGTATTCCTGATACAAATCCCCGGACAAGGCTAGGCGCACCAGTTTATCGCGCTGCGCTTCCGCTGCCTCGCGTCCTTTCGACGCCGCTTCCGTAGAGCGATCAAAATCGCTACTGGTGATATCACCCAGGTCGGGCACGATCAGGATATCGCGGTCGGTCAGAGTGGCGATCTGATGGTCGGCGTTTGTGCGGGTCATGATCGATGTCAGCTGTCCGGTAATCGAAAACAGATCTTTTACCTCCGCCGCCGGCATATAGGGTGTACTGATGTCGATGGCGATGACGATGTCGGCACCCATCTCCCGCACCACGTTGATCGGCAGGTTGTTGGTAATGCCGCCGTCGACCAGCAGGCGCCCGTCGATTCCGGCGGCCGCGAAGGCGCCGGGCACGGCCATGCTGGCACGCATGGCAGTAGCCAGATCGCCCGATGCAAGCACAACACTCCTGCCGTTGCCGATGTCAGAAGCGACCGCACGAAACGGGATATGCAAGCTGTCGAAATCCGTTACAGAGGACACCGGCAACGTGAGTTCACGCAGGGCCAGGTCGAATTTCTGGCCCTGAATCACACCGGTTGGGAACTTCAGCTCGCCCTTATCCGTGATGCCCGGCTTGGCCTTTACCAGATACAGGTCGTCGTCACGCTTGCGGCGGAACGAGCGATCCTTGCGCGGCGGCTCGTCACTGAAGATGTGTTCCCAATCCATGGTCTCAAGCGCTGTCTCAATCTCCTCCGGCGTCATGCCCGAGGCATAAAGTCCACCGATGATGGAACCCATGCTGGTCCCGGCGATGTAGTCGATCGGGACATGCATCTTCTCCAGCACCTTGAGTACACCGACATGCGCTGAGCCGCGCGCGCCGCCCCCGCTGAGAGCGAGTCCGATCCTGGGGCGCGCCAGTTGCTCCTCTTCAGGCTCTACGGCATGTACAGGCTGCACGAGCATGCAGAACAGCAATATCCAACCGGCCACTAGCGGCCACCACCATGATGTCTTGCTCATATACCTATCCCCTTTTTGATCCGTGCTCCGATGCTCCATCTGGCGCATTGCAACATACATAACATCTGGATCGATTTCAGGGGGTCAGGCCACCAATTGGGGACCTTGGCAGATTGATGGGTTGCCAGGCATCCTATGGATTGCAGCGCACCTCCCGGTTTCCGCTATCATGCCGCCATGTGGACTACATCCAGGCCGCCCTGGCCCTTATTGCCCATCCGCTTCTTTCTGCTGGTGTTGGTCGGCGTGGTTGGCCTGGAGGCCAGCGCTCCTTATTGGGCGGATGATCCTCCCAACGCGCTTTTCCTGAGGATATTGCAGATTGCCTGGATGCTGCTATGTGTGGTGCGGATAGATCTGTGGGCGGCGCTGGGCATGAACAGGCCTGTGGCGGCGGATATTCGATTGTTCACCTATGTTGCAGCAGCCTGCTCGGCCGTATCGCTAACATTGCTGGCACTTCCTCTCGGCCTGCTTGAGCAGGTGGCTGCGCCGCCAATAGTGGTGAGCTGGCCGGGGGTGCTGCTATTTCTGCTCGCAGGGCCTGTTGCGGAGGAGCTGTTTTTCCGCGGCTATATATATGGTTTTCTACGTCAGACTTTTGGCATTTCATTGTCGGTGGCGGCAAGCGCCCTGGTTTTTGCCCTGATGCATGGATCATGGGCAGTTCCGCAAATGGCGGGTGGCATCGTCTTCGCCCTGGCCTACGAATACAGTCGTAATCTTTGGGTGCCGGTTGGGCTGCACATTGGGGCGAATTCGGCAGTCTTGCTTGCCGCCTGGTTCGCGGGTGCGTTGCCGTGGAGTGGATGATGCAGCGCAAGCATACCGTTGCTTACGTTGCGGTGATAGGCTGCCCGTGGGCAGGGACAACGGAGGGTGATAACTGCAAGCAATGAATATGCGATCGTTGACGGCATCGTCACCGGCTAAATGGATGGCAGTACTGCCGCGCCTGACCGAGGCGGGGCTGGTGTTGTTGCTGGCATGGATTGTGGCGGGATTGTTCGTTGGCGGCGAAGCGCCGAGCACCTCAACCGGATTCAAACAGTCAGGGCAATCACAAGGTGAAGTTGGCGTCAGCGTGGAGTCGCTGCTAAAAGCAGCGCCGTTCGGCAAGCCTGCCGCCATTGCCGCCAGGCCAGTAGCGGAAACCCCGAAAGTGGCGGCTCCAAGCAAGCTGAACATTAAATTGCACGGCACGGTCGTGACGAACGATCAACCGGTGGCCATGGTGATCCCCCGGCCGGGCGCGGCGCTTGAAGTCTATCATATTGGCGATGCCATCCTGCCGGGTGTGACCCTGTCAGCAGTTGAAGCCGGACGCATCGTGGTTGAAACCGCGTCAGGGTTCGAGGAAATATGGTTGGAGGAAAGCGCGGGCAAGGCCACGGGTAGCGCATCCCGGCCCCAGCCGGCAAAGCTCGACAAGCGGCAGATACAGGGAAAGCAAAGCAAGCAGCGCGTCAGCCGCAATATGCTGAACGATGAGTTGAAAGATCTGGGTAAATTGATGACACAGGTGCGTGTGACGCCGTATTTCGAGGCCGGCCAGTCCGCCGGCTTCAAGGTAAGCGGCATTGCTCCGGGCAGTATTTTTGAGCGTATCGGTTTGCTAAATGGCGACGTCATCAAGAGTATCAACGGCCAGTTGCTGACTGATCCGCAGCAAGCCATGCAGATGTATCAGCAACTGCAAAACGCAAGTCAACTGAATGTGGCCTTGCTGCGTAACCAGCAGGCGAAGAACATTCAGTACCAGATTCAGTAGGGTGGGGGAGATGAGGCAGCACATGAAGGTGTTCGTCTGGATGGCGGCGGTCATATTGTGGCTGCTGCCTGCATCCGCAACGGCTCAGGAGGTCACGCTCAATTTCCGTGATGCGGATATTCAGTCGGTGATCAAGTTCGTGGCTGAATTCAGTGGCAAAAACTTCCTCATCGACAACCGCGTGCGTGGCAAGGTGACGGTAATCTCGCCCAAGGCCATCTCCAGCCGTGACGCTTATGAGGTGTTTCTGTCCATCCTGCGCGTCAATGGTTTCACAGCCGTGCCTGCTGGCAAGGTGGTGAAGATACTGCCCATCAGCGATGGCAAGCAGGCCGGAGGAGAGGTGCGCGCCAAGGGCAAGCCGGCGGCAAGCGATGCTCTGATCACCCAGATTGTACCGGTTGAAAACGCTGATGCGCAGCAACTTGTCAATGTCTTCCGCCCTTTGATGTCGCCGGCGGGAAATCTTGTGGCCTATGCCCCGGCCAATCTGCTTATCATTACCGAGGCGGCAGCCAACGTGCGCCGCATGATGGAAATCGTCGAGGCGCTGGACGTCGCCGATGTCGTCGGTTTTAAGATATTCCAGCTGCAATATGCCTCGGCCGAAAAACTAGCCCAGACTCTGAACGATCTTTATGACGGCGGCAGGGCGGCCATCACCAGCCAGAGAGGCGGCAATAAACAGCAACGCCAGGCAGGCGCGGCGGGGATCAAGATGATCGCCTATGCGCCCGCGAATATGCTGATTGTGCTGGCGTCCAGCTATGTAATTTCCGAGATCGAGTCGGTGCTTGCCAAGCTGGATGTAGAGCCCGAGGCCGACGTGGGTCGTTTGCAGGTGCGTTATCTGCGCAATGCCAATGCCGAGGATGTGGCCAAGGTGTTGACTGGCGTGATCGCCGATGCTGGCCAGACGGGTGGCCAGGCGGCGACGAAAGGTGGCGCGGTGCTGCCCAAGGTCATGTTCAGCGGCGATGTCAAGGTGACCCCCGACCCTTCCACCAATGCGCTGCTCATCATCGCCGACCCGGCCGATCGCGAAGCCATCAACAAGATCATCGACAAGCTGGACATCCGCCGCCTGCAGGTGTTCGTCGAGGGCCTGATCGTCGAGGTGCAGGGGGATACGCTCAAACAACTCGGTATCGAGTGGGCCGCCGCCCAGGACATTACCAACAATCTGGCGGCGGTGGGCGCCCAGAATTTCGGCACGCTGAGCACGATAGGAGCCGCCGTTGGCGGCAACTCGGGTGCTGACCTGGCCACCGCTGCAGCGGCGGCGCTGCCGGGGGGATTGACGGCAGGCATCATCCAGGGCTCGTTATCGGACGGCGATATCACCATTGGCGGCATCGTCCGCGCCCTGCAAAGCAATTCGGACGCCAATATCCTTTCCACACCAAATTTGCTCACCATGGACAATGAGGAAGCGGAGATTGTTGTCGGTCAAAACGTGCCTTTTGTCACCGGACAGAATGCCACGCAGGGCGGCACGGCCAATCCCTTCCAGACCATCGAGCGCAAGGACATCGGCCTGACGCTGCGCGTGACGCCGCAGATATCCGAAGGGGATACGATCCGTCTCGATATCTATCAGGAGGTGTCGAGTATCGCCCCCGGAGCTTCGGCGACCGGCGCCAGCGATCTCATTACCAACAAGCGCTCAATCAAGACCGTAGTGCTGGCCAACGATGAGGAAATTATCGTGCTCGGTGGCCTGATCCGCGATGACGTCAGCGAATCGGTTCAAAAGGTGCCCTGCATCGGCAGCATTCCGATACTGGGAGAGCCGTTCAGGTTTACCGAGCAACAGCAGCGCAAAACCAATCTGATGGTGTTTCTGCGCCCGCATATCATCAACAGCACCCAGGATATTCGGGCCATAACTCAGGAGAAGTACCTCAAAATCAAGGGACTGTATGAGGACGTGCAGGGTGGCGGCACCATGCTGTTTCCTCGCGAGCAGGCACCTCTGCCTTCTGCTATGGACCCCACGCAGGCCGAGGAGCCATCTGACCAATAGATGCAGCACTTTGCCCGCATACCCTCCGATGCCGTTGATGCAGAGCGCACCCTGCGTTTTCCGCTGGCGGTGCTTAAGCAGGGGCCGGCTCTGGCCTTGAAACCGACGCCGGAGATGGCCAATCCCGTGCTGGCGCCGGAAGACGGCGACTGGCCCTATGCGCTGCTCGACGATATGCGCCGTGAATTCGGGCCGGAAGTGACCCCGGTTCTGGCGCCCAGAGACGCTATCCTGCTGGAGCTCAACCGCGTGTTCGACATGGCCAGCACGTCCGCCGAGCAGATGCTGGAAGATATGCACGACGCCGATGTGCTCAGCCGCGAAATCGAGGTGGTCAAGGATCTGCTTGAATCCGAGGACGAGGCGCCGGTTATCCGCCTGGTCAACACTCTGATCAGCCAGGGGCTGAAGGAGCGCGCCAGCGATATCCATATCGAGCCGTTTGAGCGCGAGGTGCTGGTGCGCTTCCGCATTGACGGCGTTCTATTCACCGTGGTCAAGCCGCCCAAGGGCGTGCAGGCGGCGCTGATCAGCCGCATCAAGGTGATGGCCGATCTCGATATTGCCGAAAAGCGCCACCCTCAGGATGGCCGATTCCGTGTGCGTATCGCCGGCCGTGAGGTGGACGTGCGCGTGTCCGTGCTGCCCACGGCATTCGGTGAGCGCGTGGTCATGCGTCTGCTGGACCAGGGGGGGCGCATGCTGACGCTGACCGAATTGGGTATGAGTCCGGCGCAGCTTGACGGCATGCATGACGCGATCGCTTCGCCACATGGTATTGTCTTGGTTACCGGGCCCACCGGTTCGGGCAAGACGACGACCTTGTATGGCGCGCTGATGCAGGTGGAACGGGAAAGCCGCAATGTGCTGACCATCGAAGACCCCATCGAATACCAGTTGACTGGCGTGGGGCAGATGCAGGTGCGGCCCAAGATCGGCCTGACGTTTGCCCAGGGCCTGCGTTCCATTTTGCGCCAGGATCCGGATATCGTCATGGTAGGTGAGATACGCGATCTGGAAACAGCGGAGATCGCCATCCAGGCCAGCCTGACCGGCCACCTTGTGTTTTCCACCTTGCATACCAATGACGCCCTGTCATCCATCGTGCGTCTGACCGATATGGGTGTGGAGCCCTATCTGGTGGCTTCCTCGCTGTTGATGGTGCAGGCCCAGCGCCTGGCCCGCACCCTGTGCCCGCACTGTAAGCAGCCACAGCAGGCCAGGGAAAGCGACTGGCAAGCCTTAGGCGTGGATGCCGGTGCCTATTCTGGCGTGGGCGAACTCCATACCTCCGTTGGCTGCGATGCCTGCATGCAGACCGGCTATCTCGGACGCATCGGCATTTACGAAATGGCCATGGTTGGCGAAAGCCTGCGTAGTGCCATCCATGATATGAAATCACTGGCCGCGTTGCGCCGCATCGCCATGAAGGAAGGCATGGCCAACCTCAGGCAAGATGGCGCCAGGCATGTGGCCGCGGGCCTGACCACGGTGGACGAGGTTCTGCGCGTTACCCAGCAGGATAGCGTGGTGGTTGAAAGTTAACCCCTAGATGCCCCTGTTTACTTATGAGGCGATGGACGGCCGTGGCCGGCGCCATCGTGGCGAGATCGAGGCGGATTCCGACCGCGAGGTTCGACGTCAGCTGAAGGGCCGCGGCCTGGTGTTGCGCCGCCTTGCCGCTGCCGCCGAGCCGGCCGGCAATCAGGCGGCCGCCCCAGCCCGGCCTCTGGGTGCAGTCGATACCGTGTCATTTTTGCAGCAGCTTGCCACCCTGCTGGAGGCGGGCATGCCGGTGGCCGAGGCCCTGCAATCCATTTCCGACGGCATGGAATCGGAGCGTACGCGCCGCACCGTGGCCAGCTTGCGGCAGCAGGTGCTGGAGGGCTCGTCGCTGGCCGATGCCATGCGGCTGTGCGGATTCGATGAAGCGGTGCGCAATATGGTCGCGGCGGGCGAGGAGACGGGACAATTACAGGCCGTCAGCGAACGTCTGGCCGAGGTGATGGAGCATCGGCAGAGCATGCGCCAGCAGGTGCTATCGGCCGTGTTGTATCCTGCGATCGTGACTGGCTTCGGCCTGCTCATCCTGATCTTTCTGCTGACGGTGGTGATGCCACAGGTGGTGGGCGTCTTCGAGCACACCGGGGCGGAGTTGCCTTGGGTGACCAAGGCCTTGATCGCCCTGTCCGAATCGATTCAGGCCTATGGCCTGTGGATGCTGGTGGTGATCATGCTGCTGGCTGTCGCGCTTACGTTTGCCATGCGCATCACGACGTTTCGCCGCAGGCGGGATGAATTGCTGCTTAACCTGCCCCTGCTGGGAAAGCTGTTAACCAAAATCGAGACGGCGCGTTTCTCCCGAACGTTGGGCATGCTGCTCTCCGGCGGCGTGCCGGTGCTCAATGCCCTGCATATCGCCAACCAGAGTTTGACCATGCTGCCCATTCAGGCCGCGGCACTCGAGGCCACCGAGGGCCTGCGTGAGGGAGGCAGCTTGGCCAGCCAGCTGCAAGCGAGTGGGTATTTTCCGCATCTGGCCACACGCATGATGGCGGTGGGCGAGCAGAGCGGCAAACTCGACGTGCTGCTGCTCAAGGTGGCGGACACCTTCGACAACGAAGCCACGCGCAGCCTTAAGCGCATGGTGGTGGTTCTTGAGCCAATGCTGGTGATTTCCATGGCCGTGATGGTCGGGGCCATGGCCATGGCCATTCTGTTGCCGATCCTGGAAATGAACGAGCTGGTGCGCTGATGGCTCTGCTGCGCGCCATCGTCTGGGCGGTCTTGTTTGTCGCGGGCACGGCTCACGCTGCCCCGGCCGACAGCTATCATGCGGCGCTCAGGCTTGCCGCCCAGGGGCAGGATGCGCAGGCTGTACAGCGTCTGCGCGAGGGCCTGAATGGCGCGGACGCGAATGATCCCTGGCGGCTCCGCATGGCGGCCGCGGCCAGCCTGATCGAAGCCCGAGGCCAAACCAGCACGGCGATCGACTTGAGCAAGGCACCTATGCAACAGGCGATGTCCGAAGCCTATCTTAAGACCTCGCCGCCGGCGGAAGCGGCCTCATGGCCGGCCGGGCTGCTGTCGCTGCTGCTGCCCGGCTCTGGGCATGCCTGGATGGGGCGATGGCGGGATGCGGGCGTGGCGGCAACGATGGTGTGGCCGATGATTGGACTGACGCTATGGGCGGCCCGGCGGCGCATGGGGCCGGTAACGGTGTTTTTCGCCATGATCACCATCTGGCTGTGGTCGGGGGTTATTTTTTCGGCCTTATCGATAGCGGAGCGGGAAGCGGCTGAGATCTACATGCAGTGGTGGCAGGGCCTGTGGGGAGCTACGGGATTGCCTGGCAGACCCTGGTGAGCGGCAGCCTCGGCCGGATGCTGATGCTGATGGCGGCGGGTAGTTTTGCCGCGGCCCTGCTATGGCAGGCCATGGCGCTGCCGGCGTCGACGCCGGGCAGCTGGCCGCTGCGCTTCTACCAGCATGCGCTGGGGCATCTGGACGGACGCGATTGCCCGTCGTATCCCGTATGTTCGGTATATGCCAGCCAGGCCATCGCCAAACATGGCCTGTTTTTGGGCGGCATGCTGGTAATCGACCGCCTGATTCACGAAGCGGATGATCTGCGCAAGGGGCCGTGGGCTGTGGTGGAAGGGAAAACGCGCCTGTATGATCCCCTGGCGCGCAATGATTTCTGGCTGGAGGGAGAGCATTAATGCATCGTCAACAGGGATTTTCGCTACTCGAAATCATGGTGGTTCTGGTGATTATTGGCACACTGGTGGCCATCGTCGCGCCGCGCTTTATCGAACGCGCCGATGAAGCCAAGGTGGAGGCGACCCGGGTGCAAATTGAAAGCATCGCCCAGGCGCTCAAACTCTATCGCCTGCACAATAGCCGTTACCCCACCAGCGCCGAGGGCATCAATGCGCTGGTGCAGGCGGACAAGAGCGGCAAACGCTATATCGACCGCGTGCCCAAGGATGCCTGGGGCGGTGATTTCGTCTATCTGTCGCCCGGCGTGCACGGGGAGTTCGATGTGCTGTCATACGGCGCTGATGGCAAAACGGGCGGTACGGGGTTTGATGCGGATATCGGCAACTGGGAGTAGCCGCTGGCCGGCGCGCCGCGCGGTTTCGCACGCACAAGGGTTTACCTTACTCGAAATCATGCTGGTGCTGCTTATCGTGGCCATCATGGCGGCCGTGGTCGTGCCCAATATCTTTCAATCTAGCAGCGGCCGCGCAGCGGATCAGGCCCGTCATTTGCAGCAACTTCTGCGCCTGGCTGCCAACGAAGCCATGCTGACCGGCGTGCCTACGCGCTGGACGGCCTATGCCGACGGCTACCGTTTTGAGCAACCCGACCCGGAAGGCGAGTGGCACGCGATGAACGAACGGCCTTTTCAGGCGGTCACGTTGCCGGGCGAGGCGAGTATTCTTGAAGTGCGCGTGCAGGGATCGGACGGCAGCATCAAGCATGTGCGCGACGATGACCGGCCCGTTCTGGGCAGGCTGATGCTGATGCCGGATGGCATGTTGACGCAGGCCGATATTGTCCTGGCGGCGACTGGCGCCGCGGACAGCATGATTCAGGTCCGGCCTGGCCCTGGCGGCGTCAGCCTGGCTGATCGGCAATGAGCGGCGTGGTCTCCAGCCTGCGAGCCCGGGGCTTTACCCTGCTGGAGGTCATGGCGGCCCTGGCGATCGCCGCCACGGCGCTGGTCGTGCTGCTTTCCCGTCTGGGCGCTTCGGCCGACATTCAACATGATGTGTTCATGCACGCGCTGAGTTTGGAGACGGCCGTGGATGTGCTCAATCGTGAGCGCTTATCCGAGAGCGTGAGCACAAGCCAGAAAGAGGGCAAGGACGAGGCCTTGGGCGTGGAGCTGGCCTGGAGTATCCAGCCTGAGCAAACAATGGTTCCCGGCTTTTTGCGCCAGAACGTGACGGTGACCGCTCCGCGCGAGGCGCCAGTGAGTCTGTTTCTATACCGGGCAATGCCCCAGCCATGACGGCCCGCGGCTTTACCCTGCTGGAAATGCTGGCCGCGCTGGCGGTGTTCGCCATGATCGCCACCGTCATCTCGGCCATGACGCTGGGCGCGGGCGAGGGCTTTGCCGATCTGAAATCCAGCCGCGACCGATTCGCCCAGTCGTTCGCGCTGGGCCGCCAGATGCGCCTGGATGTCTCGGCGCTGAGCCTGACGGCGAATGAGAATGTTGAAGTGCTGATGCTGGAGCGCGGTTATGGCGCGGCCGACAGGGACGAGCTGTGGCTGTTGGTGCGCGAGCCGGATCGACCCGACCTGAGCCTGGTGCATTACTGGCTTGATGAGCGTGGCGATGAGCCAGTGGTGGTGCGCGAGGTGTTGCCAGCCCTGGCATTCGCCGGCGGCCAGAAGCCGCTGCGCTGGGAGGTTGCCATGGCCCGATCCTTTGCTTTGGAAGCGTTGGATGATCAAGGGGCATGGCGGCGCGACTGGAAATTCAGCGAAGCGGAAAAGCTGCCGAGGGCGCTACGCCTGACGTGGGAGGGCGATTCCGGCAAGCGCGAGCTGATACTTCCCGTTTTCGTTGAGATGGCGGCGTCATGAAGGAGAGCAAACAACGCGGCGCGGCACTGGTAATCGTCCTGGGCATGGTGGCGCTGGTCTCGGCCTGGGCCGCTACGGCGATCGAAGAAGACTGGATCAGTCTCAGGCAGGCGGAAAATATGACCCTGTCCACGCAGGCCTGGATGGCGGCCGAATCGGGGCTGGAGCTTGCGCGCGTTGTTTTGCGCGAGGATGCCAACGATTCAGATACGGATGACCTGTCGGAAATATGGGCTCAGCCAACGCCGCCGTTTGCCGTGGATGAGGGCGCGGTGACGGGCGCGATCATGGATGCCAATCGCTATATCAACCTGAATGATCTCGTTGATGCCAACGGTGAGGTTCAGGATGACATGGTGGCCATGTTGCGCCGCCTGTTTATGCTCATTGATATCCCGGATAGCCTTGCCGATGCGCTGGCAGACTGGATCGATGCCGATAACGCACCGTATGGCGCTTATGGCGCGGAGTCGCCGGCCTACGCGGACAAGTCCTACGATGTCAAAAACGCGCCACTGGACCGGCTGGAGGAGGTGCTTCTGGTCGATGGCTTCGAGGCGGACATGCTTGAGGCCCTGCGGGGCGTGGTGGTGGTGCGCCCTGGCAATGGCATCACTCCGGTGAATATCAATACGGCGCAGGCCGAGGTGTTGATGGCGTTGACCGACGCGATCAGCCAGTCGGATGTCGATGCCATACTGGAGGAACGCCAGTCCTCGCCCTATGCATCGGTTCAGGAGCTGACCACGCAACCACGATTCGCGGCCTGGGCGGCGGGACTTAATGTGGCGCGATTGAGTGTGATCAGCGATGCCTTTATCGTGCATGCCATCGCCCGTTTTGGGCGCGTGCAATGGGGAGAGGAAATGATGCTAGGGCGTCAGGGCGCGGCGACGCGTGTGATATACCGTCAGCGTATGGGATGGAACAGTTGATCGCGCATTGGGATGGCAAGGTGCTTGTCCTGGGTCGCATCTCCGAGGGTGGGGATGCGCCGACTATGATGCTGCTCGAATCCGACGGCGCGGATGGCCAGCTGTTGCCTCAAGTCCAGGCTGAGGGCCCGGCGGTTGAAACTCTGCTGTGGCCGGTCGAGCGATTGCTGTTCCGGCCCTTTTACCTGCCCCTGTCGCACATGCGTCTGCTTGATGAGACGGTGCTGGGCCAGGAGCTCGAGGATCAGTGTGGCATAGAGGCGAATGACTGGTGGTTGGCATGGCAGGCGGCCAAGTCGGGAGAGGGCCTGGCAGGGATGGTGTTTGGTTTGCCGGAGGTTGAGCGCCAGGCCCTGGCCGAGCATTCCTTGCTCAACCATTGCACCGCGATGCTTCCCGATGCCTGGATACGCTTGCAGGCGCAACTTCCTGAAGATGCGCATGCGGCGACGGTTCTGGACGCGGATCATGACGGTCTCTTCGTCGGCGTGTTCCGGCAAGGCGTCTGGCGCGGCATGCGGCGCATCAACATCAGCTCACACAGCCGCCTGGAAGATGCTGCCGAGGATGTCATTCGCAGCCTGGCAGCCATGGGCCATGAGCCTGCAGACGATTGTTTTGGGCGCATCGGTGAAGCGCTGTCGGCGCATTTGCTTGAAAGGCTCGGTGCATGGCGAGGCGAGGTGATGGCCGAATTGCCGGCCAGGGCCGAGGCGTCGATTGCCGCCGCCGCTACGGTTTCAGCCGACAAAGGGCCGAATTTTCGCCGTAGCACATGGTCGCCGGCGACGGCGTGGCTGGGGCGGCTATCGGCGTGGCGGCGGACGGCAATGCTGGCCACTCTGGCGGTGCTCCTGTCCGTGATGGCCAGCCTGTATAGCTTGCATGGGTTGCGGGGGCAGATTGATGAGGCCAGAGCCGCGATTGAGGCCGCTTTCCATCGCGGCTTACCGCAGGAGACGGTGATGCTTGATCCCATTGCCCAATTGCGGGCCGCGGGCGGCGTCAGCACGGATGCGTCATCCTGGGTTCTGCTCAGGCAGTTACGGGCTCTGGGAACGGTCAGAAAGCGGATGGGCGACGCGAAACTCAGTGAGTTGCATGCGGCGGATGGCAGCGTATCCCTGGTCGGCGACGTGACGGACTTTGCGGCGGTCGATCAATTGCGCGAACTGCTTGCCGGGGAGCTGGACGTGACGGTTCGCATTGATGACACCGAACGAGACAGCGGCCGTGTGCGCTATCGTCTGTCGTGGTGATGATGGCCCGTCTGCTGGACCGCCTTCAGCTGCCACAGGGCTTCAGCCGCTGGTGGCAATCGGCATTGCTGCCACGCTACCAGGCGCTAGCGCCGCGCGAGCGCATGTTGGTGACGGCCGCCGCCATTGGCCTTCCCGTTGCACTGTTCGTATTCGGATTGTGGTTGCCGCTGCTGGATGATGTCCGAGAAGCCAGGCAGGCGCTGGCCATGATGCAAGGCCAGCAAACGGAGGCCGAACTGTTGGCCGATCAGCTGGCATCAGGCGTGACGCGCTCAGCCGTGAGGCAGGATTTGCTGGGCCTGACCGAGAGCCTGGCGCGTGAAGCCGGCATCCGAAGACATGTGTCTAGGCTCAAGCCCCAGCCGGTGCTGGATGGCAGCCAGCGTTTGCAAATCCGAATGCAGGGAGTGCCCTATCCGGGTCTTGTCCAGTTTCTGGAAAAGCTGGCCAAAGGCGGCATCCAGCTCTCCCGCTCAAGATTGCAGGCGGGCAAGCAGCCCGGCGTACTTGACGTAGAGTTGTTTGCCATCCAGGCAGGCGCATGAAGAGACCCGGATTGAAGCTGGCCGGGCTCTTTGCCCTGGCCTTGCCGGTGTTCATGTGGTCGCAGTGGTCTCCGGCCGTTTTCGTGCAACAACGTCTTGCGGCGGCGGGCCTGGATCAGGTTCTGCGTTTTGATCACATCGACACGACGTGGCGTCCCGGTCTGCATGTCCAGGGTATTCAGGCCCAGTTGCCTGGTGGCGTGGATGTGCATGTGGAAGATGTGTGGCTCAGTCCCGCCTGGCTTCAGCTGCTTCAGGCCAAGCCTGGCGTGCATATTTGTGGCGAATCGCGGCGGCAGCCTTTCAGCCTCACCCTGCTGTCCGCCGACGATGGCGCTGTGCTGCGCGACATTGACGTTGCTGTAGATAGCGCCCAACTGAAGGACCATGTCAGAGACATTGCCATGGGCATGGACGTATCCCCCCGGGGCATGTTGCGTCTGCACGGCGGCATGGGCGTCGCCAAAACGGGCGTACCGACATGGGCTGATGTGAGCCTCACCTGGGAGCATGCACAGCTTGCCATGGGAGCCCAGCAGGTCCATGAGCTGGGCGATTATGCCTTCACGCTCGTCTCTAGCGATGATGCCTGGCACTGGACGCTGAACGGGGGAAAGGTGCTTGCCGTTTCTGGTTCGGGCGTGCTACAGCCCGCGGGTGCGAACCTTGAACGCTGGGGCGTGCAGGGGTCGCTGAAGGTTGAAGCGGAGGGCATGATAGGTGACATGCTTACCATGGCGTCGGGTGGCGCTAAACATGCCACGGCGCTGCTTTCCGGAATCCTGGGTAATCCCCGCGTTCAATGGCGAAAATAGGCCAGATTTTACATATTTGATATGGACGGGAATGAAGCGCGCATTTATTGGCGATTCCTTACCCGGACTTTAGGGCGCCTCTAATAATAGAGGCGCCCGTGCGGCATATGGATGTGCCGCCAAAATCATACGATGCAAGCGTTTTATTTTATGAGGAAAGCCGAAATCGAATTTTGACTTTCCGTGCTAATAATTGGCAGGCCGCCAATTATTAGAGGTGCCCTTTAGTCGATATGAGACACGTAAATCTCGTCAAACGTAGCTGCTGACTTCACGAAGGCGGCCAGAATGCTCGGGTCGAAATGCTGCGGGGTGGTGCGGCCATCACCCTTGGTGATGACATCGACGGCAATGTTGTGATCAAAGGCTGATTTATAAGGCCGTTTACTGCGCAGGGCGTCGTAAACGTCGCATATCGACATGATCCGCGCCGCCAGCGGGATATGCTCTTGGCGCAAACCAGCCGGGTAGCCGCTGCCATCCCAGCACTCGTGATGATTCAGGGCGATCTGGCGGCCCATTTCCATATAGGGCGATGTGCCACTGGCGAGGATATTGGCACCAATGGTCGTATGCGTTTTCATGATCACCCATTCATCCGTATCCAGGACGCCAGCCTTGAGCAGGATATCGTCGGGAATACCGATTTTTCCGACATCATGCATGGGGCTGGCATGAAAGATCGTCTGGCAGAAGTCACTGCCCATGCCCAGTTCGCCAGAAAGGAACTTACAGTAATGACTGATGCGCTGAACATGTTCGCCGGTTTTGTCGTCACGATACTCAGCGGCACGCATGAGGGTGTGAATGGAATCAATGACAGATTCCTTGAGTTCATGGGTGCGCTGTTGCACCTCATGTTCAAGCGTACGGTTGTGGTTCTTGACGAAATCATGGAGTGATTTCATCCGCAAAAGATTACGTACGCGAATTTTAAGTTCGGTCGCATCAAAAGGCTTGGCGAGATAGTCCTCGGCTCCAACACCAAGGCCACGCATTTGATCATCTCGATTGCTCAGCCCAGTGACCATGATGATGGGAATATGATGCGTGGCCGGATTGCGCTTGAGTTTCAGGGCCACATCAAAGCCATCCATACCCGGCATGTTGACGTCGAGCAGAATAAGGTCCGGTTCATATTCTGAGGCTGATTGCAGCGCCTCCAGCCCGTCTATGACCTCTTTGGTCTGGTAACCCTCAACCACCAGCAAGTCATGCATCAGCTGACGGTTCACAGCCTCATCATCCACGATGAGTATTTTATATTGCTTGTTTTCCTGAGGGCTCAGAATATCTGGCCCGGCATCACCGCTTTCCCCATGGTGTGCACCATGGCCTTCATCCCTCTTCCATGCCTGAACCACATAGGGCTTGTTCATCGCAACTCCGCACTCCCTTCCGGCGGCCCATATACTGGCGCTTGCAGGATAATCTTGTCCAGTTTCACGCATCGGGGAGGAGCATTGATCTGCGATTCACTTCTTTTGACCCGTCCTAAGGAATTAGTGATTCATTGCAAGATGCAACAAATCAGCATCTCCCTAGGAGAGTGCTGAGTGGATAAGCACCTTCTTAGCGGTGCTCACGAACGTATTGCATGCGATAGGCGCGGAAGTAAGCAGCCATGGCCGTCAGTTCCTTGGAGTTTTTCTCAAATTGCTTGCCCTTCATGGGATTAACCATGCAGAAGTTGATCATCTGATCCAGACTGACCACGTCGCCCACCATATTCACGTGATGCGGGAAATTCTGGTTTTTGTCCAGGTTCAGGTTTTCATAGCCGTCATGGCAGTTCATGCAGGACAGGCCGGACGTGCCAAGGCTGGCATCGTTCCACATCGTCTTGCCCAGATCGGCGGCCTGCTGGAAGCTGTTGAAAGCATGTGGACGAATGGGCGTGGGGGCGCTGGCCGCGCAAGGATTGCAGGGATTTTTCATCGAACAGGGATTGCACGGGTTCGCGCTCTCCTTCATCGAGCAGGGATTGCAGGGGTTGTCCAACTTCTTCATCGCACAAGGATTACACGGGTTTTTCATGGCGCATGGATTGCACGGATTATCCGCGGCCATTGCTGATGGGGCTGCCAAAAAGACAAGCGCCATTAGCATCGGAATATATCGCATCATTTTCTTCTCCTGTGACTCACTAGTTTATTGACGGGCGGACTCGCCAACCGTGCCAATACCTTAGAATATAGATTGCGCGTGTTCTGTAGGCCGTCTTACCAAGGTACGTTGAGAGGCTTGCTTGAGGTGACTAGCTCAGCCGCAGCAAAAAACGGACGAGTTTCTGGGTTCTTTCGCTGAACAGCTTTTCCGTATAAAAGCTTCCGGCTACGCGCTTGCTGATTTCAGCCAGGGTGGGATAGGGCGCGATCATGCCGGCCATGGCGCTGATCTTGAGTTTCCGGCTGATGGCCAGCACCCATGGCTGGATCAACTCGCCGGCGTGCAGGCCGACGATGCTGGCGCCAAGGATCCTTCCTTTCGGAGTCGTGATCACCTTGATGAAGCCCTCGGTCCGCCGCTCGGCCTGGGCGCGGTCGTTTTCGGAAAAAGGCCAGGTCAGCACGCGTATATCCACGCCCTTGGCCTTGGCATCCGCCGCACTCATGCCGACATGGGCGAGCTCGGGGTCGGTGTAGGTCACCCAGGGCACGGCCGAATAATCCACCCTGGCCGGTAACTTGAACAGGATGTTGCGGATGACGATTCCGGCCTGGTAGGCGGCCATGTGGGTAAACTGGTAGGGGCCCGCCACATCGCCGATGGCGTGGATGCGCCTGTTGCTGCTGCGCAGCCGAGCATCCACCTCGATGCCCCTGGCCGAATAGCGCACGCCGGCGGCTTCCAGGTTTAGGCCATCGACGTTGGCTTTGCGGCCAGTGGCGATCAGCACATGACTGCCTGTGACCTTTTGCGGACCGTTTGCGGTGGTACACGTGGCGATGATGCCGGCCGCCGTTTTTTTCAGCTTCAGGCCGCGCCCGCCTTCATGGAATGAGACGCCCTCGGCGCGCACCTTGTCGATGACGATCTTGGTCAGATCCGGGTCATCCTTGGGCAGCAGACGAAGCAGCTCCATCACCGTCACCTTCGCGCCCAGTCGTCGGTGCGCCTGGGCCAGTTCCATGCCGATGGGGCCGCCGCCAATCACGATCAGGTGGTCGATGGCCGCCTTGTTGTCGAAGATGTTTTCGTTGGTGAAATAATCGATGCCGTCCAGCCCCTCGATGGGCGGCACAAAGGCCGACGAGCCGGTGGCCACGACGAAATATTTGGCGCGGATGGTCGCATCGCCAGCCTGGAGCGTGTTGGCATCGGCAAAGCGGCCGGCAGCCCGAATCACCCGCACGCCCAGGCTCTCGAAGCGCTCCTGCGAGTCGTTGGGGGCAATGGCGGCGATGACCTCATGCACATGGCCGTGCACACCGGCATGATCCACGGAAGTAAGTTCGGCGTTGACGCCGAAGGCGCTCGCATCACGCACCGTCTGCGCCACGTGTCCCGCCGCCAGCATGGCCTTGGACGGCACGCAGCCCGTGTTCAGGCAGTCGCCGCCCATGTCGCCTTTTTCCACCAGTGCGACCGCAGCACCCATCTGCGATGCACCCGCCGCCACCGACAGGCCGCCGGAACCGGCGCCAATCACGCAGATATCGACATCCAGCTGGCCGCTCAAGAAGTTCCTCCCGCATGCGGCTCGATGTTGTTAACGCGTTTTGCCTTAATCTTCTTATACACTACCGGCAGCAGGGCCAGCAGGCCGAGACCGATCAGCGCGCCGAGAATTTCCGGCGTCATCACGTTGCCAATGGCGAAGGCCTCGCCGGATTCAAACACGCTGCCCAGGCCCGCACCGATCAGGGAATAGACGAAGGTGCCAGGGATGATGCCGGCGAAGGTGGCGATGAAATAGGTACGCAGCCGCACGCCCAGAAAAGCCGGGGCAAGGTTGACCAGCCAGAAGGGAAACAGCGGAATCAGGCGCAACACCAGCAGATAGTTCATGGCGTTTTCGGCGAAGCCGGCCTGCATGCGCGCGAGCCAGGGCCCGGCCCGCTGGCGCAGGGGCTCGCCCAGCGAGGTTCTGGCGATGAGAAACAGAATCGTGGCGCCGATCGTCGCGCCGATCACGGTGTACAGCGCGCCGAAGACAGCGCCAAACAAGAAGCCGCCACTGATGGTGATCGCCGAGCCGGCTGGCAGGGAAAAGGCCACGACGACGATATAGACCAGAGCGTAGATCAGCGGTGCCAGCCATGCATTGGCCGCCACCCAATTTAGCAGCTCATGGCGGTGCTCGCTCAATGCGGAAAAGCTCAGGAAACGGCCCAGATCAAAAACGAAAAAGGCCACCAAGCCCGCCGCCAGCACCAGCAGCGGTAATAAACGTTTGAGGGAGAATGACGCCGAGGGAGCGCTGTCGCTCACTGGCTTACCACGAGCTTGTAATCAGGCGTGGGATTTAATGGGCAGGAATACAGGTATTCCCCAGGCTTCAGGCTGATGACGTAATCGCGTGAACCGCCTGTGTGAATACCTCCGCCGGATACCGAAGGCAAGGTTAGTCGCTTCAGTCCCGCGCCACGCAGCCAGAATCCCAGCTCATAGGGCACGTTCCTGTTGCTCACGCGGAAGATGTAATCGCCGGCCTTCAGTTCCAGCACTTTGGCGTCGGCCTGCCTTTGTTCGCTCGTATTGGCGTTCAAGCGCTTGCAATCGGCCGCACTGCGCGTTTCAAAGCCGTGATCCTCGCCATGTTCGGGCTTCAGAAACTGGCAGCCTGTTTGCGTCAGCTCGATGACGATAGGTTCGGCGGCCAAGGCCTGTCCGGCCACGCCCATACTGACAGTCATGAGTAGGTAGAATGTATAGGAAACGGAAGTAAGAAATGTCTTCATGACGCGGACCTCCTGTTACTCGTCAGCCGTTGCATGTGAACGGGCGTAGCTTGCCGCCCCCCGCAAGGCAGTCTGGCCGCTCTGGATGACATACACAGGTATATCACTCAGCAGGGAGGTAAACCGACCCTTGTCGGCAAAGGCGTGCATGAAGGTGCCGTCGAGTAGTTTGGCGAGAATTTTCGGCGCGATTCCACCGCCGATATAGACGCCGCCCGCAGGCAGACATTTTAATGCCAGGTTGCCGGCCTCGGCGCCGTAAATTGAAACGAATATATCCAGTGCGCGCTCGCAAATGGGGCAATCGCCGTCAAGTGCCGCTGCAGATATTACTGCCGCCTTATCGCCAAGCTCACTCTCGCGTTTGCTGATCCAGGCCGGCTCAGACTCCAGTCCGGTATCTTTCAGAAAGTCGTAGATATTCACCAGGCCCGGTCCGGATAACAGCCGCTCGTAGCTGACGTGATGCCCATAGCGGCCTTGCAGATAGCGCAGTAGATCGATTTCCACATCATCGCGGGCGGCAAAATCGCTATGACCGCCCTCGCTGGCGATAGGGTGGTGTTGCTCGCCGCCCCAATACAGCTGGGCCTCGCCCAGGCCGGAGCCGGCTGCAATCAGCACCCTGTGGCCGGGGCGCGGATTGCCCTCATTGAGCACAACGAGTTCATTGCATGTCAGTTCCGCAATGCCGAAGGCCGCGGCTTCGAGATCGTTGAGCAAATGCACCTGCCCGATGTTCAGTTGGGCGGCAATTCGATTCGCGTCGATTTTCCAGGGAAGGTTTGTGGTGGTGCAGCGGCCTGCGACGACGGGACCGGGCACGCCGATGGCCGCCGTTGACATATCGGTGCCAATCTCTTTGGTAAAGGCCTCAATCAGGTCGCCCAGATCCCCGTACTCTCTGCTGACAAAGCGTTGCTCGGTCAGCGTTTGCCAGCCGCCCTCTTTATGCTGGAGCAGGCCTATATCGGTCTTGGTAGCGCCGACATCCGCGACCAGTATCGGTTTCATGGCGATTTCCTCCCCAGGAAGTCGAAGTGTTTGTGCAAGGACTGACATGCGTTCAACATTGCCCAAGCCCCATCATAGAAACAGTAGTCCGCCTTACGAAAGCTCCAATTGCCGTTTTCTATAAGCGAGAAGCTACCCTTTAGTGCTCACTAGACCCAAGGGGCTCTCCATCAGGGGGAGTGATCACAAACAATCCGAACAAATAAATCCCGACCCCACGCTCCTCACGTGCATAACCGCTATCTGGGGTGCAGCCAAGTTGGCAGAAAGGTGTAGGGGTCAACCTGTATCGATTCGTTGTAGGGTATCTGGTGGGTTTGCAGAAGCTTGGCTAGCGAACCGTCCTTACAACGATCAAAAAGATCCGTACAGCCGCCAATAAATTCTCCGCCAATGAAGATTTGCGGGAGGGTATTCCAGGAAGTTTTGTTCTTTAGTACCTCACGGATATTGCCGCCGCGATTATTGTCCTGGTATGCAACGGAATCGATATCAATGGATAGGTAGGGGATCCCGTATTTTGCCAATACCCTGCGCACGGACCAGCAGAATTCACACCACTCCAGTGCAAACATCACCACCGGATTATTGCGATCATTCAGAATGGCTTCTACCTCTTGTATCGCTGCTTCGTCCAATGGCTTGCCTTCGCCTTCAGGCACCGCAGCAGGCGCGGATACATCGAAGCGGTAACCTGATGTGGAGCGGGATAAATCCATCTCTTCTTCCGTCATCTCCGTGGCAACATCCTCGAACAGCACTGTCGAAAGATAACGCTCACCCGTATCGGGCAGCATGCAGAGAATGTTGGCGCCATCTGGTGCAGCTTCAGCCACCTTTATAGCACCGGCCAGTGTCGCTCCGGCAGAGATGCCGATAAAAATGCCTTCTTTGCAGGCCAGGTCTCTTGCGCATTGCAGCGCATCGCTACCGTTGATGGGAATAAAATCGTCGATGTGTTCTGATGCAGTGACCTGTTCCGCCAGTTTTGGAATAAAGTCTGGCGACCAACCCTGCATCAGGTGGGGTCTGAAATTGGGGTGGCTCTGGCTATGTGATCCGTCGGCATGGTGCGGCTGGGAAATGCCACTACCCAGGATTTGTGAATTGTCGGGCTCGCACACGATGATTTTGGTATTGGGGCTTTTGACCTTCAATACCCGTGATACACCATTGATTGTGCCACCGGTGCCAAAACCACTGACCCAGTAATCCAGAGAGAGATCAGCAAAGTCTTCGAGAATCTCCACCGCTGTCGTTCGGGCGTGAATATCAGCGTTGGCCGGGTTTTCAAACTGAAGCGGCTGCCACCAGCCGTGTTTCTCGGCCAGTTCTTTTGCCTTTGCCACCATGCCGGAACCTTTCTCAGATGCGGGAGTAAGCACAACTTTAGCCCCCAAGAAGCGCATCATTTTGCGGCGCTCCACACTAAAGTTTTCCGCCATCGTGATAACCAGCGGGTATCCTCTCTGGGCGCAGATCATCGCCAGGCCGATGCCGGTATTGCCGCTGGTGGCTTCGACAATCGTCTGGCCTGGCCTTAGCTCGCCGCGTCGCTCGGCATCTTCAATAACCCCCAATGCCAAACGGTCCTTCACGGAGCCCATCGGGTTGAATGATTCAATCTTGGCGTAGATGTTCACGCCTTCAGGTCCCAGCTTGTTGATGCGAACAACCGGTGTGTTGCCAATAGTGCCCAGAATGGATTCGTGTCGTTTGCCCATAATTTCCTCCTGCTCACACCTTCTGGAAACAAAACGTCCAGCGATTGCGGATGAAGGGTCAGAAATACATCGGCGCAATATCAGTTTCTTATTCCTTCGATGCGTCTCCGGCCACCGAAAAGGGTGGATCGATCATCGCTTGATGAAGTGAATATGATCCGCGTTATTACCTGGCCCTAAATACAGGGTAGTTCCGTTAGTGCTCTCAAGCAACCAGGAAACATTTCACTCAGGTCTTTCTACGATCCTGGAAAAAGGACTTCAGCAGTATGCCGCATTCTTCGGCCATGATGCCGCCGGCGACCTCAGGTTGATGGTTCAGACGCGTGTCAGCCAGAACCTGATACAGCGATTCGACGGCTCCAGCCTTGGGATCATTCGCGCCGTAAACGACACGCGCGATTCGGGCATGGACGATGACGCCGGCGCACATCAGGCAGGGCTCCAGCGTGGCGTACAGTGTTGAGCCGGTGAGCCGGTAATTGCCGGCCGCCTTGCAGGCGGCGCGGATCACCTGCATTTCGGCATGGGCGCTGGCGTCGTGCATCGAAATAGGAGCATTGTGGGAGGCGAATTCGCGTCCGTCCTCCAACACAAGCACCGCACCTACCGGCACCTCGCTCTGCGCTGCCCCTAACCGCGCCTGCTCAATGGCCAGGCGCATATAGCTCTGGTCTTCCTCCCGGCTCACTTTTGGCGATGGCGCGGATCGAGCATGTCGCGTAGTCCCTCGCCCAGCAGGTTGTAGCCCAGCACCGTGATCAGGATGGCCAGTCCAGGGTAAACCGACAGCCACCATGCGATCTGGATGTTGTCCTTGCCCTCCGTGAGGATGTTGCCCCAGGAAGGATCGGGCGGCTGCACACCCAGGCCCAGGAAGGAAAGGCTGGATTCCACCAGTACTGCACCGGCCACGCCGAGAACAGCTGAAACGAGAATCGGGCCCATGGCGTTGGGCAGCAGATAGCGCCACACCATGCGCGGGCCGGCAACACCCAGGCTGATTGCCGCCTGCACGAACTCGCGCCGCCTCAGGGAAAGCAGTTCGGCCCGCACCAGACGGGCCACGCCCATCCATGAAGTCAGGCCGATGACGATCATGATGTTCCAGATCGACGGTTCCAGAAAGGCGATAACGGCGAGAATCAGAAAGAAGGTGGGGAAGCACAACACCATGTCTGTGATGCGCATGATAACGCTGTCGGCCTTGCCGCCGAGATGGCCGGCGATGGCGCCGAGCAGGATGCCGATGGCGATGGCAATGCCGACGGCAACGAAACCGACTGCCAGCGACACGCGCGCGCCATACAGCATGCGTGTAAAGACATCGCGGCCCAGGGTGTCGGTGCCGCACAGATGTTCCCAGGACGGTGGCAGCAGGATGGCCTTGACGTTGATCAGCGTCGGATCATAAGGCGCGACCCATGGGGCGATGGCGGCGGTGATGACGACAGTGGCGACAATCAGCCCGCCGACCGCCATCAATGGGTAGTTCGACCACCAAACCGCCAAGGCAGCAAGCCTTGGATTGTTGCTTCTTTCTATTTGGATCTTGGCGACTTGATGGTTCACGCCTTGCCTCCATGCCGGATGCGCGGGTCGGCCCAGGCATAGGAGATGTCGGCCATGAGGTTGCCCAAAAGCGTCAGTACAGCGCCGATCACCGTGATGCCCATGACCAGTGGGTAGTCGCGCGTCATTACCGCCTCGTAGAACAACCGCCCCATGCCGGGGATGGAGAACAGGTATTCGACGATGACCGAGCCGCCGATGAGGCCGGGAACGGACAGTCCGAGCAGGGTGATGATCGGCAGGAGCGCGTTTTTCAGGGCGTAGCGGTAACGAATCTGGCTCTCGGGAAGGCCCATGGCACGGGCGGTGGTGATGTAGTCGGCGCGGATCACCTCCAGCATGCCGGAGCGCATGAAGCGGCTCATGCCGGCCAGGCCGCCGATAGCCGAAACGAATACCGGCAGGATCAGGTGTGCTGCCAAATCCATCTGTTGCTCGAACCATCCCATCTGCTGCCAGTCGTAATCATGAATGCCGGATATGGGCAGCCAGCCCAGATTGACGCCGAATGCAATCATCAGAAGCAGGCCAAGCCAGAAGGAAGGGATGGCAAAACCAATGAAAACGAACACCGTTGCTGAGCGGTCAAGGACCGAGTCGCGGAAGACAGCCGAAATCACGCCGATGGGCACGGCGATGACGAGTATAAGCCCGATGGCCAGCACGTTGATCCACAGGGTGATAGGCAGGCGCTCCATCACCTTGTCCAGCACCGGCCGGTTGTCCGAAGAAAAGGAATTGCCGAAATCCATCACTGCCAGTCGCTTGAGCCAGTTCCAGTATTGTTCATACAGCGGTTTATCCAGGCCGTAATAGGCACGGAGACGCTCGCGGTCGGCGGCTGTGACCTTGGCGTCGAGCTGTTGGCCAACTACGGTCGGTTCTCCTGGGGCCACATGCATGATGCCAAAGGAGATCACCGTAATGCCGATCAGCAGGGGTATCATGGCGAACAGGCGTTTGAACAGGTAGCGCTGCATGAGCGGGTATGATAGCAACAGGCTCAGACAAAAGGCAGAGGAGGGCGGACTTTGCTTTGGCGCGGTTTAAGCATGGTTTGTTGTGTCTTGCTGGCTGGTTTGGCCGGCCCGACGTGGCATGTGCAGGCAATAGAGGTGGGCGATAGCGGTCTGAATATCGAAGCCGGCGCAACTACCGTCGGCCTGCGTACGAGCAAGCAGGCGAGCGCCATCGACAAGGACGCCACGGCGAGCGTGGATGTGCTTGTCGATATGCCGGTCGGGCCTGGAGTGCTGCATCTGTATATCGAGGGCGCGACCAGCGCCGACGTCAGTGCCGCGTCACTGGTTGGCGGCGCGAATGGTGATGCCGGCACGGCGGCGAACCGCAACGGCCGCGGGCGCGTACAGCTCTCGGAGCTGTATTATTTTCTCGGCGATGAGGAAACGAGCTTTTTGCAGGCCGGCTTGATCGACGCGGCCCGCTTTGCGGATATTAGCATTATCGCCAATGATGAAACCGGTCAGTTCCTGGCTGATCCGCTTGTCAACAACCCGAGCATCGCTTTTCCGGATTACACTCTGGGGGCGGCACTGCATCGCGCACCAGTGGCCGAGACGCACCTGATGCTGGTCGTCACAGGAGCTACCGGCCTGGGCGATGATCCCGAGGCCAGCTACGCGGAGTTGTTTGATGTGGGCTCGACCAGCGAGGGGCTGAATGATGGTGTGTTCGTGTTGGCTGAGGTTTTTTTCGAACATAAACCCGTGGATACGTTCTGGCGTCTGGGTGGATGGTATAGCTCCGCAGAGTTGGCCCGTTTCGACGGCCTTGGCACAAAACAGGGTGTTGCGGGCATTTACGGCAATGTGGATTCCGAGCTTGCCGGAATCAACTGGGCGGCGCGCGCTGGCTGGAATAATGGTGGTGAAGCGCTTGATACGGGCGGCTTTGCTTCCTTTGCGGCGGAGCGGGCCATGCCGGGAGGCGTGATTGGCCTGGGCCTGGCGCATCACTGGCTATCAAGCGATTTCAAGCAAAGCATGGCGCCGGATGCGGGTGGCGATGTATTCATGGCCGAGGCTTATTATCGCTGGGATGTCACAGACTGGCTTTCCATCACGCCCGATATTCAATACTGGCGCAATCCCAATGGCCTGTCCGCTAGCGCCAGCAATGTCGCCGGCAATGTCTGGGTCTATGGATTGCGCGCCCAGATCAGCGCCATCCCAGAGAGAAAACATAAGGAATAAAGCATCATTGTTGCTCTGTGTGCTGTGGACATGAGCAAGGTTTCCAGGGCGGATAGTCATAGCCAGGGGCAGCGAAAGGTCATTATCGCCGTGATGGTGATTAACGGCTCCATGTTTTTTGTCGAGTTCCTGGCAGGCATCATCAGTGAGTCCGCGGCGCTTATAGCCGATGCCATGGATATGCTGGCTGATGCCCTGGTGTATGGAATCAGCCTGTATGCCATCGGCAGAGCTGCGCAGATCAAATTAAAGGCGGCGCAAATCAGCGGAATGTTTCAGATATTGCTGGGGGCCGGCGTGTTCATTGAGGTGATTCGCAGATTTATCCTGGGCAGCGAGCCGGAATCGTTGCTGATGGTCGCAGTTGGGTTAATAGCGCTTGCCGCCAATGTTTCCTGTTTATTGCTGATCGCCAAATACCGCGCTGGTGAAGTGCATATGCGGGCAAGCTGGATTTTTTCCAGAAACGATGTGATTGCCAATATTGGCGTGATCCTCGCTGGCGTATTGGTGTTTTCTTTTGGCACGCCGTTACCGGATCTCGTTATAGGGTTTGTGATCTCCATTATTGTGATGAAGGGAGGCGCTTCGATCGTCAGGGATGCCGCCGCCGAAAAGAAGCATGCCGCACGTGTCTAAATTAATGTGTTGCGCATTCACGCGTTACAAAAATGAGGCGGGTTATTCAGATACCTCTTTCTATGGTTGTACGGCCACCTTGTATTTCTGTTCGGCTGCGGGCACGAACCAGTGCTCGCTGTTGTAGCCGATGCCGGCCGGGGCGGGCTTGATGCCGCGGATGCGTTTGTGCATGACGGGCAGGGAGTAGGGGGCGTAGAGGAAAACCAGTGGCACGTCCTTGTAGATTTCCTCTTGCACGATGTCATACAGAGCCTTGCGTTCAGCCTGAGCAAAGGTGCGCGTCGCCGCCACCAGGGCCTCGTCCACGCGCTCGTTGACGTAGGACAGGAAGTTGAACTGGCGTGCGCCGGTTTGCGAGGAATGCCAGATGTTGTACTGGTCGGGCTCCGGGCTTAGCGACCAGCCCAGGATCACGGCCTCGAAATCGCGCTTGTTGATAAAGTTCTCGATAAAGGCCGACCATTCCACCAGCCGCACCTTGACCTCGATGCCGATGGAGCCCAGCCGTTGCTGGATGATGGTGGCGGTATCGGCCCGCTGTTTGTTGCCGTTGTTTGTGAGGATGACGAAGGACAGCGGCCTGCCATCCTTGTCGATGATTCCGTCGCCGTCCGAATCAAGCCAGCCGGCCTCGGCCAGCAAGGATTTCGCTTTGACGATGGAGTAGGGGCGGGGTTTGATCTCCTCATTAACCCAGAAGGTGCCGGGTTTGTAGGGAGTGGCAAGCACCTCGCCCAGGCCCAGCAATACGCCGTCGACCAGCTCCTGGCGGTCAATGGCGTATGCGATCGCCTCGCGCACCCGCTGGTCGGTAAACGGCTCGCGTTTCAGGTTAAAACCCAGGTAGGTGTAGACGAAATCGAGATACTTATAGCGCTGGTAATGATCGCTGAGTTCCGGCTTGGTGGCGAACAGGCGGGTGTACTGCATCGGTGTGAGCGCCATCGAATCCAGGCTTTCGGCGGAGAGCTCCAGGAACTGGGTGGCGGAGTCGGGGATGATGCGCGTCATGCGCTCGCTGATCCACACCGGCCCATCATAATAGTCCTTGTTGGCGCGCATCAGGATGAACTGCTGCGCCTGCCAATCGGCAAGAGTGTATGGGCCGATAGTAGCGGCGGGGCGCCGTGACAACTCCGTGTCCATGATGTCTTCGCCCTCGAATACATGCTTGGGCAGGATAGATAGCGATGACCAGGTGCCGAGCGCCGGCGAATAGGGCTCGGCGTAACGCACCACGAAACTCAGCGCATCCGGGGTCTCGAAGCTGACCACCTTATCGTAATCGGACTTGTACGGGCTTTGCGTGTTGTCATCCTGCATCAGCGCCAGCGTGAAGGCGCAGTCGGCGCTGGTGAACGGAGCGCCATCGGTCCAGGTCAGACCCGGCCTGATTGTGAAAGTGATCGAAAGCTTATCACTGGACACCTGCCAGGATTCAGCCAACTGGCCGACGAGATTGAGGTCCTTATCGTATTTGAGCAGCGAAAGGTAGAGCAGGCCGCCTATGGCATGGCTGGCTGAATCACCGGCGACCATGGGAATGAGGTTGGACGCATCGCCAATGCTGGCCGAGACCATGCGGTCGCCCTGGGCCTGGGTGGCGGCGCCCTCTCCCGGTTTGGTTTTGGGTTGTCCCGCTGAGTCAGGCTCGGAAGAGCATGCCGCCAGCAGCAGCATGGCCAGAAGCAGGCAACGCAAGGTGATCAGGACGGGCGGGTTCTGGCGAGCACCCAGAGCTTGTCACCGGGACGGATGAGCTTGCCTTCCTTGATCTGGTTGGCTCGGGCGATGGCGCGTGACGTGGTGCCAAAGCGCTGGGCGATGCGCCACAGGGAATCGCCGCGGCGCACGGTATAGCGGATGCGGTTGCCGCGCGAAAGCAGGGGGTTGGGCGTGGCGGCCAGGCGCGTGACGTATTTACTGCTGGGCACGAGCAGTTTGTCGCCGGGGCGCAGCAGGTCGCGCATGCCGGGATTCAGCCTGCGCAGCTTTGACACGGTCGTATGGTGCTTTTTGGCGATCTTCCACAGCGAATCACCAGGGCGCACGCTCACACGGATAAGCTTGGGCGCGGCATCGGCCAACTGTGCCTTCACGGCCTCCTCATATTCCAGAGGCACATGCAGGTTCAGGCCCTTGGCGTACTGGCTGTAATCCAGGCCAGGATTCAGATCGAACAGGGCCAATTTTTCCATGCCGGCGGCCTTGGCCAGCACGCCCAGATCGACGGGCACGTTGACGCTGACGATCCCGGTTTCGATCGGCTCGGGAAACTCAAGCCCGCCTGTATGGTAAAGCGCTGCGAAACCCATCACGTGGCGCACATAATGACGCGTAATCGATCTCACCGGTAGCTTGTCGAGACCATCCTGCGGTTTCCATGGGCGTTTGCGCAAACTTCTGGCGACGCTATTGGGGCCACGATGATAGGCGGCGAAAGCCAGCGGCCAGTTGCCAAATTGGGCGTACATATCCATCAGGTATTGCACGCCGCCACGGGTGCTGTCTTCAATATCGCGCCGGCCGTCAAAGCCGCGTTTGTGCCTGACGCCCAGGTGGCGGGCTGTGCCCGGCATTAGCTGCCACAGCCCGGATGCGCCGGCCCATGACAGAGCGTAAGGGTTGTAGCCGGATTCGACGATAGGCAACACCTGCAAGGCTTCTGGCGCACCCATACCTTCAAGCACTTCCAGTATGCGCGCCCGGCTGAGCCGAGATCGCTCGGCTACGCGCGGCCAGTGCACCCAGTAATGACGCTTGACCTCGGCCTGGACGCGGGCGATGTCCGAGATTGGCAGGCCATCGAGCAGCGGCGTGGATTTGGCCATGCTGGCATCGAATTCGACGCGATAGCCGTTGACGGGGGCAACCGGCCTCGATGCGGATGGCCAGACGGTGAACTGGGCCAGCTCGGATTGTGACTCGATGGCTTGCATGAATGTGTCCGAGGGAATCTGCACCGAATCAGCTGCCTCCCGCTGCGCGGGAAGCGCCTCCAGGCCGAGCAGGTTTTCGTATCCTGCAAGAGCATCCACATCAGGACTGGAGGAGGAATGTTGCGGAAGGATGGAGCCCGTTGAGCAGTTGACCAGCAGGACGGCCAATAGCAATGAAAGAAGCATCGAAAACAGGCCGCGCATCCGTGCACGGTGAAAAGAACATGCATCCATAGGGTAAGAGTATCGGCAGATGAAAAAATGTGAATAGAACGCACAGCGGCTGTGTATAAATGGCACATCATTTGCTTAAAGCCCCGTAACCTATGCTTTGGATGGAATTCCATTTAGGCTGATATTGCTTCACAGCTGATAAGCGGGGGAAGTGCGACTGAGTGAGTGTCGCCGAAAGGATCGATCATGAACGAAATCAAGGCCGGGCTCATGGATGGCCTTTTATCACCGGCAAATCACGCGCCCGCGCAGGATGCGAAGGCGGACATGCTGTTGTTGCGCTTGGCCGGCCATCGCTTTCTACTGCCGCTCGAGCAGGTGGTGGAGATCAACAGGCCCGCGCCGCTTACCCCGCTGCCACTGGGTCCCGCGCATATGCTGGGCCTGGCCAATCTGCTTGGCAAAACCCTATGCGTGATCGATCCCGTCCAGCGTATGGGCCTGCCCGCCAGCAATGAGCCGTTCCCCGTATCCAAGCAGCGTTTCGTCACACTGCGTCACCCGCATATGAACGTAGCTATCCGCGTGGATATGGTGGAAGACATTCAAGCGATCCGGGCAAGCGATGTGGCGCATGACGAGCATGCCGGCAACCGTTCGCCGGGCATGGCGGAATTCGTCACCGGAAGCGCGGAAATAGATGGCACCACGTACGACGTGCTGGATGGGGGGGCATTGCTGTGTTGACACCTTGTTTGTTCTGGCGTCAAGCGAATTATATTTCAGTTGCCTGGAGTCACCGTGGCTAAGCGTGGAAATAACTCGCCGGTAAGGCATCTGCGCAAGGCCGCCGTCAGCGGCGCCCTGGCGCCTATCATTCTGATGCTGGCGCTGGCCGGCATGCTGAGTGTTTCCTTCAAGGACATGATCGACGGCAATAGGGATATGCACTCCCGCTACCATGAACAGATGGTGCTGGAGCGATTCCCCATTGTGCTGGGGAATCTGCTGATGTCCATGCAGGAGCGTCAGTTGGCTGATAGCAGCCAGGCGCACGAACAGCTCGTTGGCGCTGGTGAGGTGTTTCGTGGCCATCTGGCGCGAGCCGCCGCGATCAGGCATCTCGAAAGCAGCGATAAAGACACATTGCGCGGTACTGAGGAAATGGTTGAAAGAGCGCTTGGGCTGGCCAAGGGCGTGGCCAGCGGCGACGTGGCCGCATCCTTTGCGATGGACTCGGCCATCATCGCCCAGAATCTGGTGATGGTAGCGCAGAAGCAAATTGCCGAGCTTAATATGCGCATCAATAGCGGCCTCAGCAAAGGCATAAATGAGGCGCGCGACCGTATATTCCTGCTGCTGGGGGCCAATTGCGCCGCCCTTATTTGTCTGGCTTTGTCGATCATGATGTTCAGGCGGCGGCTGATGGCCAGTCTGAAGGAAACGGTGACCACGCTCAGCAAACGCTTGAGTCGAACGGCCGATGCCATCATGAAAACAGTGGATGATCAGACCCAGCTGGCCAATGAGGACACCGCTACGGCCGAGCGACTGAAAAGAAAGCTGGCGGAGATGTCCGAAGACCGCAGCCAGTTATTGCAAACGGCCAATGACGTGGAAAAAGTGACCGCCGCCATGATGAACGTGGCCCAGTCCGGCCTGAATGCGGCGGAGGAGACAGGGCAATACCTTGTCGAGATCGGCCAGGCTATCGACGGTATAGAGCAAGGCTGCCTGCGGGCGGAGGATCAGGACGCGAAGGTGCAAAGGCTGGTCGACGCCATGAAGGAAATCGCCGAGGAGGCGCATCTGGTGCGGCTGAACGCCTCGATAGAGGCTTCCGGCGGAGGCGAGCGTCACGCCCTGATGATTGCCGAATTGCGCGGCCTGGATGAGCGCTTGAATGAGTTGGCTGGAGAGCTGGATGGCGTCATAGAAGAAGTGCGCGCCGCCACGCGCAACTCCATGGAGCTTACGAGCAGCGGCATGCAGGAGGTACCTGGCGGTGAAACCATCATCAGGCGCGCTGGCGAAACTCTGAATCGTTTGCAAAGCACCTCGGCCAAGGTCAATGAATCAGCCAAGGATATTGCCGGCATATCGCACCAGCAGCATGAATCCGGAAGCCGCATCTCCGAGCTTGTTCACACCCTGTCGGAATCAATACGCGACCATGCCGAGGAAGTGCGCCGCTTTCGCGACCATGCTTTCAGCCTGAGTAAATTGACCGAAGAGATGCGGGACGCTCTCTAATGGCCGACAACCACGCGCCCATGAAGGGTATAGGTTTCGGCTCGGGGCTGGGCGTGCTGCGCGATCAAATCCGTCCGCAGCTCGATGCGCTTGCAAGCGGTCTGAAGGCGTTGCAGGCGGAAAATCTTGACGCCCATGGGTTGGCTGATTTGTGGCGACAGGCATGCACGATCAAGGACAGGGCGATGGCGCAGGGCATTCATGATGTCTGCGCCGCCGCACAACTCATGGAAGAGGCGATGCATATGATAAGCCATGATAAATCACACAGGACGCCGGGCATGGTTGGTTTTCTGCAAGAGATGAATAGCAATATCGCCCAGAGGGTGGAACAGCACGATAACGATCTGCCGCTGGATGCGTTGCGCCAGACCTATCATGCGCTGCTTGAGGGTGAAGCTGGAGGTGAGCCTTCCCCTTCAGATATTGACGCGATCAAGCACAGCTTTTATGCCGAGGTGAAACAGCAGCTTGCGCTTGCGCACCGCTGCCTTGTCGCCCTGGGAAAGGGCGAGGTTGAGGATGATGGCCTGGAGGCGCTGCACCGCCTGGCCGGCAATATCCGCATTTCCGCGACGATGATGGGCATCGAGGATGTCGCCGATGCGGGCCATTTTCTTGAAGACGCCAGTGAGTATCTCATCAGATATCCGGAGCAGCGCGGCCCTGCCGTCGGCCGCAACCTGATCGATATGCACGATCAACTGCATGCGCGCCTGGACGAGCATGCCGAGCCCCTGTCAATGGAAGAAATTCGCCAATCGTTCATCAATGCGGTGATGGAGAGCAAGCGGGCGATGTGGACCGTCAGCAGGCCGGCGCAGGTCGAGACCCTGCCCGTGCCAGAGGTGGAAGCACAGTCGCCGCCGATCCCGCACAAGGAAGCTACTGAGATCGTTCGTGAGGACTTGGCCGAAGCCGAGCCTGCGTCCACGGCCGACGAGGACGAAACGCTGGATACAGGCAGCCAGCTGGATTGGGATCTGGCGACGGGCGATGTGACGGAGGCCGCTTTACAGGCGAAGAAGGAAAATGGTGGCGTCGACGCCGTTGTGGAAGAAGAGGCAGAAGTAGGGCTGGGTTTCGATTTGCAGCCTCAGGATATGGAAAACCTTGAGCTGGATACGCCTGAAAGCGCCAATGCAGGCGAAAGGTCGGACCAGGACGGTTGGAGCGAGCGGACGGTGGAGCTGAAATCCGATGGTCAAGTTTCGCCCGCCGAGGACCAAACAGCTGATGAGCCGGACGCATCCGAGCAGGTCGATGCGAACGAAGAGGCGATGAATTCGCCCTTCGTTGAATGGAATGAGGTTGAACTGGAGCCGCAGGCCGATGAGTCCGGCATGCCCGAAGTGGGCCAGGAGCTGCCTGAAGAGGCCAATGAGTCAGAACAGGTCGAGGAAGAGGCCTCGAGCGCCTCGACTGAGGGCTGGAACGAGGCGGAGCAACCGCCAGTCGATGAGTCTGATATACCCGAGGCGGAGCTGAAGTCGTCTGAAGATATCAATGAAACAGAGCAGGTTGAGAAAAATTCTTCGAATGCCTCGCTTGAGGACAGGAACGAAGCGGAACCGGAATGGCCAGCTGATGGGACCGGTATGGCGGAAGCGGTCCAGGAACCGCTTGAAGAGACCGAGGGATCAGCAGAGGCCGAGAGCTGTAATGAGGCGGACCGGGAATCGTCTGAGCAGTCCAGTGAATCCGACCAAATCGTGGAGGAAGATGAGGCCTCGAATATCCCGATGGACGACTGGAGTGAAGCCAGCTTCGAAGCGCCGGGCGATGAGCTTGTGCTGCCGGACGAGGCGAGCGAGCACGATGGCGAACTCGGCATGAAGGAGCAGGCTGAAAGCGAGTCTGAATCCGCTGTTGCGTTGGAAACCGCGGAGCACGAGCCAGCAGTCGATCTATCGTCCGACGACTTTGCGGAGAGTGTGGAAGATCATGAAGAGCAAGTGCAGGCCGGCTCGCCGGATCGGATTGAAGATGAAGAAGATGTACGGGACGACGGCGAACTAGAGGCGGAGGAAGAGGTTGCTTCGGCCGCTGAAGCGGTGACGGATGAAGTAACGGACGATGCGGCCGGGCAGGAAGAGCAGGCAAGGTATGACTTTCGTCCTGATGTCCCCGAACTCGCACCCGAGGATAGCCTCAGCCAGGCCGATAGCATGGTGCGCGTCGAGGCCGAACGCTTAACCGCCCTGGCCGCGCGCGTGAATGAATTCGGCCTGGATAAATCTGGCACCGAGACCGTCGCGCTTAGCGTTCGTTCGATGCTGGGCGAAATGCATGATATGCAGGACATGTGGCCTGCCATTCGGCGAGGCCCAAGCTCAGCCAATATCGGTGAATACAAGGCTGACCTGCAAAGCATGGACACCTTCCTCTATAAGCAGCCGCAGGTTACCAGGCAGGTTATCAAAGCCCTGCGCAAGGAATCAGACCGGCAGGCGATGCTGGTCGATGATTTGCGCGCCCAGCTCAAGGGCTTGATGAAGGGCAGCCTGGGTAGTCTGTTTTCAAGGTTGCCGGCCCACGTGCAACATCTGGCCCATAAGTATGACCGGCAGTTGCGCCTGTGCGTGGACGGCGCTTCGGTGGAGCTGCTGTGCAGCATGATGGAGGCCGTCGAAGAAATGCTGCTGGTTCTGATCGAGCATGCGATTGCGCATGGCATCGAGCCGGCTGAGGAAAGAACGGGCCTGGGCAAGCCGGAGGACGGCCAGATCACGATAGCGGCCCGGCAACTGGACGGCGAGGTATTGCTAGAGGTTATCAACGATGGCTGCGGGCTCGACCCCAACATCGTGAGAGAGGCGGCGCTGGGCTGGGGCGTATGCGATCAGGAAGAGCTCGATAGCATGGACGAGGATGAGGTGCTTGGATTGATTTTCGCACCCGGCATGCCAGCCGGCGGATCGGATGAAGATCAGCGAGGCGCTGGCATGTCCACCATGCAGAATCTGATCCGTGGCCTGGGTGGCCGGGTGAAGATTCACTCGGAACTGGAGAAGGGCACATGCATTGGTCTGGCGCTCCCACTGGGCGTGCCACTGCGCTCGGTCGTGGTGTTAGGTGTTGGGGGCCATCACGTTGGCATTTTGGCCGATTCGGTTCTGCAAATGATTGCCCTGGGCGATCAGGAAATTCAGGAAATCTTGAACACTGATGGCGCCATGGCCATCACGTATGCCGGGGAGATGGTGCCACTGGTGGACCTGCGAGGCGAGGAGAGCGAAGCCAAACAAGGGCGGCAACCCATGGTCGTGGTAGCGCGGCATGCGGAAGGACTGGTTGGTATCGTGGTCGATGGCTTTGAGGAAAAGCGGGAAGTCGAATTGTTCGAGCCCGATGCCTACATCGAAAGATGCTGCCCCAGCGTATATGAGGGTCTGACTATTCTTGATGACAACTCCATTTTGCTGCTGGTGAATCCGGCCGGCGTCGTGGATATGCTGAAGATCACACCGGCGGAAGCGTCGCCGTCCATTGCAACCCCCGGGAGCCCATCGGGTGTGGCCAAGGGCAATATTCTTATGATGGAAGGCGCAATCAGCGACAATCGCCTGTCCGAGGAACTGTTACACGGCAGGGGCTACCATGTAGACGCCGTGGTAGAAGGGGAAGAGTTGATCGAGCGGCTCGATGCGCGGGCCTATGACTTGGTGATCGTCGATCTGGATATTCCCAATTCGGGCGGGCTGAAATTGGTGCGGCGGGTGCGAAATCACGAGCGGCTGGAATACATTCCCGTCATGGCCGTTTCCATCAGCGACCGGCCGGAAGACCGTCTGCGCGGCCTGGAGGCAGGCGCGGATGCCTACATTGAAAAACAGCATCTGGATATGGACAATTGTCTTAATACGGTTGATGCCCTGATCCACATCTATAAGGCGCAGATACCCGATGATGCGGCGACGCTGCATGAGTGTTCTTCGCCCAATGCTGGGCCTGATTCTTGACGTTGGCTTGCTGATCCAGTAAAAGCTCGCGCACCTTTTTGCGCTCCCATCGTCTAGCGGTTAGGACGCTGGCCTCTCACGCCGGAAACAGGGGTTCGATTCCCCTTGGGAGTACCAG
>Ga0316187_10000039_pt1 | contig 72983 bp, 68 predicted proteins | sample CroRivburrow1_MG_FD_204927 | JGI IMG/M metagenome (GOLD analysis project Ga0316187, IMG submission 204927) | Coastal sediment microbial communities from Maine, United States - Cross River worm burrow 1 | ecosystem: Environmental > Aquatic > Marine > Coastal > Sediment | place: USA: Maine...
AATAAATACCTGATTCCTAAGTATTAGACACACTTTCCCATCATATGAAAGCGCATCAAGCTTCCACAATAGAACATGGATAATAAATAAACTTCTCCATAGACCGCCGCCACAACCTACGAACACTCCAGGCAGTAATTTTCTCAGCAAATACATATAAAAATTGTTACTGTCTAGCTCTCCTTCAGGCACGTAAGAAAATAAATTCTTCTCAAGATGCTTTAACAAGATCTGCATCTCATGATAATGGATCCATAACCGAGTCACGGTACCATTTTTGCTAAATAAACAGCTTGATGAATAATCAATCTTCTCGAAGAGAGTAGATCTTGCAGGCAAGCAATGGTTAATGATTAGCTCAGACAGCCACGATGAATCAATATAGTAAACTTTATATCTAGAATAGAAGGGAGCGTGTATTTTGATACTGCGAAAGAATAAAGTAACTAAGACAAAGAACGTTATTCTTTCAACAAAATATAATACTTTATCATTCGGTTTATCCAGACAAGACATATACTGCACTATCAATCAAAAAAACGAAGCATTTCCATCAAATGCGGACTTATCCCATCCAGAATTTTTTTGTCTCTTATAGAGTTCGTAGGACGAATTGAATCAATAATATTTTCTGTTTTTGACCCAAAATGCAGCCCTAATCTATCAGTCAGATCTCGCACAACAATATCTGGCTCCTTAAGTAAATCGTCGTAGTCTATATCTATGCGGTCAGAAACTTTACTAAAACTCTCATTCATTCGAATATAGTAATAAGCGCAACGATCAATTTCAGGCATTTCCACCCAAGAATTGTAATCTTTGTGATTAACCCAAAATGGAATACACGCTTGCAAGCACTCATTAAAGGGCCAAATAATTCCCTGATTTAGTACATCATCTGAAAACCACCCCTTATGCATTAATGAATTCAATGTATCGCACGCATTACGCCGCATTACGATTATTTGAATCCCTGGGTAAAAGTTCTGCAATGAAGGCAAAAATTGAGCCATGTCCGGCATCTTTAAAGCAATTGTTTTATTTTTTGCGATACGTCCTGCTTCATATTTAGAGAGGGAGTTATCAATACGCTTATGCACTTCATCCTTCGATTTGACAAGATAAATAGAACTATCATCTGCTACATTACAGTTAATCGATCTCCCAGAAACCGCATTAATGAGGAGATCCTCATATAAATATGTTTCAAATAATAATTTCCAATCTTCTGATGAAAATCTATTTATCAATGGCATAAGTGAAAAAAGAAGCGGCGGCTCAAAGGCATATTCAACATCTTTAAGGCTATGAACAACCTTTCCAAGGATAGTTGTCCCACTCCTTGCTGCCCCTGAAATAAATATAGCGTGACCAACTCGTTCACAAGCATTCTGATCAATTTTTAAAGCCAATATTAGCTTCTCCCAAAATACGCTTGTTGCCTACCAAGAAAAACAATGATCCGATTTAATGGATCATGCAGTAAATAACCAGCGGATAGTATTCAATATGGTCAGGCATTACCCTAATTTTACTATTACCTATGACACCTTTTTCCGTAACTGCCATTCACCATCAACTTTATGCCAGACATTCGATCTCCTCCACGAATCAACTACATCCCAAAACTGATCCTCAGAAATATCTAAATACGCGAGAAAGTCTGCGAAGTACTTAGCTGGAAATTCACCATCATAGCGATTTACCAACGCCACAGCCTCTTCACGAGATATATGACCTTCGCGTACTTCATGTGATGCATCATCCGTAGTTCTTCCAAAACCAAACTTGATACACTTCATAAAATAATGCATCCCGTCCATCTTGTCGTCCAAACTTGCATACTTTGTATATGTCCCCTCAGTTCTTTCGGAGTTTGCCTTGAACCCGGCATGTTCAGCTGCATAATAATAACTTTCTTGAGGAGACCATCTTTTGTAGTACCCAAAAAAATGCTTTCCCAATATGCCAGCACGCTCCATTTCCTCAATACTAGGGGGTGAATAGAATTTTAAATCAGCAGAGTTAAAGTCTTCTCTGTTCATATAGTCCTTATTTTCTATTCCATACTCGATCATTTCTTCCAGTGAACACCCCTTAAAATAGATATTTCTCCACCTTTCCGATGGAATTAATGGCGCATCAACTGCCTCAGGATTACCAGCATACTCAGCATCTCCATTCTCACCAAACATAACGAGAGGAATGCCAAATTTCACAGCTATATGGAATGCGTAGGATACTTGTCCAAGAACAAAAACATGAAATGCATCACCAAGCTCTTCAAAACTTAGCCTAGCAAGTTTACGGTGGACTTTACCATTTGGAGTACAAAGCAAATTGGTAAATCCAGCATCACAAAAACTGCGGAAATTCTCTAATCCGATATCAGTGTACTGAAGCGGTGCCCACGTTACAGTAAGTGGATTCATTCCATACTTATATTTGAGTTGGTGTGCAACATAGGAGGAATCCTTTCCTCCACTGCTTGGCACAATAACGTCCCAGCTTCCATCACTACTACGATGTTTATCAAGCAGAATTTTAAGCTCCCTCTCTCTTGAAGCCCAGTCAATTTTATTTTTATATTCGAGCGTGTTCCTGCATGCGCTGCAAATCCCGTCGCCATCAAATAGAATTCTAGGCCTTTGATTTGACATTACACACTTATTACAAAACTCTATATTATCAGGCAGGTTAGGAACTTGCCTTTCCAGTTTTCCTCGGCCGGATGTAGTCACTTGTCTGCCCCCTTGGAGTTACCCGAAATAAAATTATCTATAATCTTCAAACCTATAATCCCACTTTTTTCTGGATGAAACTGACATCCAGTGACATTTTTATGTTTCACGCTTGAGGCATATGAACATCCACCATACCTCGACAGGGACAAAATATGCTCCTGCTTGTCAGGAACAACGCAATAGGAATGAGCAAAATAACAACTGTCGCCTTCATTAACATCGGCCAGAATAGAGTCATGCCATTGGCCGCCATCCACATTTTTGAACAACCCATTCCACCCAATATGTGGTACCTTACAATCAGAATCAAAATCAACACGATTCCTAAAATGGATTGAACGCCCGGGTATTATGCCTAGTCCTCTGCAATAGCCATGCTCCTCACTGCTGTCCATCAGCAGCTGCATACCAAGACAAATACCCAGCACAGGAGTTCCAGAATCAATGCTATCCTTCAAACAGCCATACAATCCTTTATTGGAAATTGCACACATCCCGAACCTATAACTGCCAACTCCCGGGAGAATAATTCGCTCTGCTTTACGGATTACTTCACAGTCATCTGTAATTACGGACTTTCCTCCGGAATAATGAACAGCCTGATCAACACTAAATAAATTCCCAAGTCCTAAATCTACAATAGCTATCATTGTTTAGAAGACCCGGTTATCCTGACATCTTCTCCCAGTGAATGTAAATATTGTTTCAGAGAAGAGATAGATACGGGATCAATACCCTTGCGAAGATTACCTCCAATACCTGAGGATCTTTTCATAAAATCAACATTACCCTCACCATTACCACTACGAGCACCCATTTCCTTTATTAGACGGTAATGAAAAATTGACGCTGCACTTACTGCATCTGCATTTGCTTCCTTAATTACATCCTCAACATCACCACAGCACCCCGCACCACCACACGCAATGACAGGTATAGGAGCACTTTTTGTCACCTTGCGAACCAGCTCAATATCATACCCTTTGCCTGTACCTTCCATATCCACAGATGTTAAAAGTATTTCTCCAGCACCACGTTCAACAGCATTCTCTACCCATTTATCAACCTCCACTCCAGTCCGCTCTCTTCCTCCATCTGTCAGACATTCATATCTTCCCTCTATTAGCACCGCATCAATTGAAACAACCATACATTGAGAACCAAAGTTATCTGCGATTTCATTAATCAAATCTGGTTTAGTAAACAGCGCCGTATTAATAGCAACCTTATCAGCCCCCGCTCTCAACAGAGCTCTAGCATCATCAACAGAACGAATCCCACCACCTATAGTCAATGGAATGAAAATTTTTTCTGCTGCCCGCTCTACAATCTCACGCAAATTATTCCTTCCATATAAACTGGCTACGGAATCCATATATAATATTTCATCTGCTCCATCCATGTAGTATGTCTCAGCATATTCACTTGGAATACCCACTACTCGTAGTCCCTCCAAGTGCACACCCTTGACAACATTAGAGCCTTTTACATCTAGCCTTGGGATAATTCTAATACTCATCAACTTTTTCTTTATTCAATTTCAATTAGTGTGGTAGCAGCAGGGTATGCTACTGCTTGAGAATACTTACGAGATAGCCTTCCATCAGTTACAATAACACTCTGAAGCAAAAATTCAGCCTTATGATAATCATTAATAAAGACATATGCTCGACCAACTTTATCATGCTCAGTTTCATTGACTTTATGTTTAAAAAACAAAGCCAATGGAACTGCCACAGGCCCTGTCTCTACTTGAAATCTACCACTGTTAATTTGGATATTAATATGCTTCACAGGAAAATGCAGATCAACAACATGCTCACCAAACTCTAACATTACATTTGCTATCAAACGCCTATTATTCTGAACAGCCAAGAAAACATCTTCTACACGTGATAAAACTCGGCCTTGGGTTTCCTTTGCAGCAATATGCAGGCTTTTGAAATGTACTAAAATGGATTCGAGCGTATCATCACATTTTCCATCCATTTCAAAATCCCGGAAAATGGTAAAATCATTATGTGATGCAACAATCTGAAACGTATATACAGGCTCCTTAGGCAAACCACTGGTTGCGTAAACATTCCCAGCCATTACTCCAGATGCCAAATAATATGTTTCTATTAGCTTTCTAGACCCACTCCTTAATGAATATCTGGAATCGAGAGTGAACCGGCCAATACTTTCAGTGTTGGTTTCCCATGAGAGGTAAGACTCATTAAAGTCTAAGCAATTCATAATACGAATATATTTTAAAAATCACCATGCGGTCCAGCCACCATCCACAATCAAATTCTGACCTGTAACATATCCGGCTTCATCAGAAGCAAGAAACACTACCGCACCCGATATTTCATTTACCTCCGCCTTTCTTCCAAGAGGTACCTTCTCGGAATATTTCTTTAGGAATACATCATTTTCACCCTCATGGTAAACACCACCCGGGGATACACAATTGACGCGGATATTTTTATCGCCCCAATAAGCGGCAAGATAACGAGTCAAAGATATAACCCCACCTTTCACTACAGGATAAACTGAGTGTGAATATATCTGTTTAACCCCCTCTTTCTGATCTGAATATAACCCAGCCAAATTTGAACCTTCGTAGATTCTTTGATCATTTCCTACAACCCCGTAGATTGATGAAATCAATATCATATTCCCCTGCTGCTCTTTTTCCATTGCTCGCCCGACTTCCTGCGCAACGAGAAACAAACCATCAAGCTCTGCATGAATGACAGACTGCCAGCCTTCCAGGGAACATTCTGTAAATGGGGCATAAAAATCGTGGGGTTTGGCTGTAACACTGTAGACCAAGGTGTCAATTCTGCCATATTTATCTAACACGGATTGAATCAGTGCAACCACTGAGTCTCTATTGGTTACATCAACATCCATTTGTTCGATATCTTCAAACTCGGAGTTAAATGCAGCTTTAGATGCAGCTTTAGATGCAGCCGGTAAATCTGCTGATATGACATCAGCATTTTGCGAACGCAATTTTTGGCAGAAATCCCGACCCAAATAGCCCCTTCCGCCAATAACAAGCACTTTTTTTTTCACCAAATCAAACAAGATTAACCCCTAGAAGGAAAAACGTTCATTACGTGCAATATTCACTCTAGCCTCCAAGCGATCTGACTCAAAAAGCGCCTCGACCACCTTCAGGCTCTCAATGGAGGAAGAAGCATCATGCTGATGCCTTACCCTTCCCTCTTCAACATAGTTGATAAATTTCTTCATTTGATCGACATACATCTCATTAGCATGATAATCAGAATCTGACCATATCACTTCGGGCTCTTTGTCACACGACTGCTGAGCAATAAGCCTCTTCTCATTGAAGTCATAACTCAGCCACCCTCTCTCAAAGGTAATCAAACCATTACGATGAGCCGGCCTTTGCAAATAATCCAAATGAATTTGGCTCACCGCCCCAGTCTTGTGTTTTATCATTAAGTCAGAACACACATCAACGTCAACATCAAGATTATCATAACCTGAAATGATCCCGAAGACTTGGGTCGGCAAACCAGCCAACTCCAGTGCAAGATGTATTTCATGAATCAAGGTTAAGGAGACCCCGCCGCCTAAATCTTTCCTTGCAAAATAAGCTTTTTTATAATCTTCATAAGGGTGCCAGTCAGGCAACCATTGACCTACTTGACACTGAGTATTGACAATATTGCCAACACCATGTTCATCAGAATACTTTCTGATATTTTTTATAATAGGATGAAACATTAAATTGTGGCCGATGAAGGAGACAACCTTTTTCTTTATTAAAAGATCGACCAGTTGCTGGCAACCCTCCATTGAATGCGAGAGAGGTTTTTCAATCATAATTCCCTTCACATACGGAGCAATTTTTACTGCCGCATCAAGATGCAGACTGGAAGGATTTGCTATGATCGCCACATCCGGCTTTTTTGTTATTGCCTCATCCCATGTTTCAACCTCTATTACTCCCAGCTCTGCAGGAAGCTTTGCCCAATGGCCTTTTCTGCTTCTCAAGGCAATAATATTATCAATACCAATTTTTTTTAGATTTCTGATGTGGCGCTGACCAATCGATCCCGCCCCAATGATCAACGCAATTGTTACTTTATTGATCTTCTTCAGTGCAGGTTCTGATTGTGAAAGAAACCGTTTTTTAAACTGCGTTCCGCAATTTTTGTTGATGTTAACAATCTCTGGGTGCTTATCAAGAAAGCTTAAAATATCGTTTAATGAAAACACCTCACCATTAACATAGAGAGCATCAAAAATAGCCTTGATAAATTCAAAATCCTCCGGGTAGTCCATCGTCATCCTAAGACCCGGTCTTTTGTGAAACTCATTTTCAACATCTAAGTCAAGCACATCAAAACAGCCCGTATCTGTGAAATACCGCCCCCATACCTCAGTATCAGGGGAACCTTTTAGTGCTACGACCTTTCTTAACGCATCAACTTTAATTCCGTAGCTAAAAACACCATGCGGGAGATCAAACTGCCTGATAAGGTCTGCTCCTGTAGCAATATATTTATCAACTATTTGATCCGCATAATCAGGGTCGGCAAAAGGGCAATCAGCTGTAATATTTAATATATAGTCAAGTTCAAATTCATCTGCAGCAGCTAATAATCTTGATAGTACGTCATCAGGGTCACCCATAAAACATTGGATATTATTCTCTTTAGCAATATCACCTAATGGCTTGTCTTGCTCAGATATTGATGTACAAATAATAATTTCATCAATCTTATTTGCTTGTTTAAGCCTATCAATCATATGAGCAATGATTGGCTTACCCTTAACAGGTAGCAAAAGCTTCTTAGGGAGGCGGGTGGATTTCAACCTACCCGTTATTAAATAACCTACTTTCAATGACTCAGCCTGCAAAGTGATACCAATCAATAACCTGACCTTGTTGAATATCCTTTATGATTTTTTTGCCTATCATTTCTGTTATATCTATCTGAGACATCGCTGTTTTTTGTCCTGTCCGGCAAAATAAGAAGCTCTCATGCTCAAGGCAGTTTCCCTCACTTATATTATTTCGTGCAACTCCAGCCATTTTCATTGGACCATATTTAGAATATGACTTTTCACCGGCATTTAATGCCATAGAACCATCGCCAGTAATTTTATCAATTAGTTTGATTTTTTTTGCCAAATCATTGAACATTTCAATAGAGACCGCAGCAGCAAAATCACACCTTTCCTGCCCATAAACCGTAGTTACATGCTTCTCAACATAATCCATTCCATTTGCAGCAACCATCAAAGTAATCAGGTCATTGCTCGGCTCATCCCATCCGGTATGGTCAGCGTAGCCAAATCGTTTGTCTGCATATAAACGCTGGATTTTCCTGATCTTGCTCAGATTAACATCTTCATATCTCGTAGGATAATTTTGAAATCCAAACATCAATATCACATCACGCTCTTCAAAGGCTCGTACGGCCGCATCTACTTCCTGCAAACTACAACCCCCTACACCAATAACAACAGGTGTTCTGTGGCCAAACTTGTCTAGTACTGCATTTTGCAAGCTTGGTACATTAAGGCACACAGAGTGCAGCTCTATAATTTCCGGCTTAAAATCAGTGGCAAATTCAATTGCAGATGTGTCATTCAGCAAGAGCATTAATCCTTTACCGCTCAAGCGCACAATTCCAATTAACTCCTCCCACTGCTTTGGTGAAAACATCCAAGACTTAAGTGTTTCGTATGCCGTATGATCTCTGCTCATATATTCATCAAGATCAAGTGAGATATGCAATTTAATCACATCTGCATCCGACTCTTGGCAAATGCTATTTAGCAAGCCCACCATAAATTCGTAATCCCCCTGATGGTGCCAGGCGGTTTCTGCAATTAATAACGTCATTAATGACCCCCTATAAGACGAATATTGTTGGCTCGCTCATATTCGTTCAAGTCACCAATATCCACCCAGCTTTCTCTCATTGGAAAGACCGATACACTATCACCATTTTTGTGCAGATTTTCAAACAGATCAGTAATATCAAACAACTGATTATTAGGCACATTATTAATCACAGTGGAACGCAGGATATAAATACCAGCATTAATGTAATATCTGTGGGCTGGCTTTTCTGTTACCCCCTTAAACTGATACCCCTCAACCTCCACCACGCCATAAGGAATTTCCATGCTATAGTCTCTTACGCACATACAGGCACATGAAGATGTTTTCTGGTGAAAGTCAAGGAACTGCCGGAAATCAACTGTTGTAATCAAATCCCCATTCATCACAATAATATCTCTCGATATATTGTCCCTTGGCAGAAGACTCAAGGCACCAGCTGTTCCCAATCTTTTGCTCTCCTGAAGATAGGAAATTTCACAATTCCACTTCGAACCATCACCAAAGTATTCACGAATAATATCCGCCTTATAGTTAACGGATATAAAGAACTTGCGAAAGCCCTGCTCCAGAAATCGATCCAGAATTCCCTTAAGAATTGGCTTACCATCAACTGGTAGCATTGGCTTAGGTTTATTTTCTGTTAGCGGCCTAAGTCGCATCCCTAAACCGCCAGCCATCAACACCACCCAGGTATCTTCAATCCCCTGCCACAGCAATCTTGACTCAGTCTCCAGGCCGACAACTGTACCTTCGCTGTCTACAATAGGGATACAATGAATTTCTTTTATTTGCATCAGGGATAAAACAACCTCTCTTGGCGTCCCTTTCAGCACCGAAACTGGCGTCGTATTCATTACTTCTGACACAGGTTCGCTTAAATCAAGACCCTGCAGAATGGCGCGGCGAATGTCCCCGTCCGTCACTGAGCCCAATAGCCTTCCATCATCATTCACAACAAGAAGAATCTGCAACGCACTCGCATCAATTGCTTTAATAGCCTGCAAGATACTGGTTCTAGGTCGTACAATCACCTCCTTCAACTGTTTCATTTTATGAGCCTCCGCGCTGGAACACCAACAACAGTTTGGCCTGCTGCAACAGCATTGACAACTACTGAGCCCGCCCCAACAGTACTATTAGCACCAATATTAACATTTTGAATAATGGCGCATCCTGCGCCAAGATGAGCTCCCTCCCCAACAACAATTGCCCCAGAAAGTACAGAGCCAATAGAAATGTGTGAATGAGCCCCAATGACACAATCATGATCCACGCATGCACGAGTGTTGATCAGTACATTGTTGCCACATTCCACCCCTGGCTGGATGATCACACCGGCCATCAACTGACATCCTTCTCCCAGCACCACATCCTGAGCAATAATGGCCGAGGGATGAATAACGCTGATAAAATTATAGCCATGACTTTTATATCGTTCGAAGATCTCTTTTCGCGCATTCGTATCGGCAACGCCGCCCAAACCATTAACCAGGCAAGTCTTCTCAGGAGAGAAATTCGAGAGAAACTCTTCATCGTTGCCCAGATAATGAATCCCATTCAATACATTATCTTTGGGTGAATGATCGACAAAACCAATCACATTCATTCTAAGGCCGCACATAACATCCAATAACACTCGTGCATGCCCGCCCATGCCCAACAGCACAACAGGATGATCATTCATTGTCACAGATCACCTCATCCATCTCATAATGAGCTTTGGACTGCTTACCTAGATAATCCCAGTAATAAATAGGGGAGATACCATTTCCAGGTCGTTTTATGGTCAAATTTTCTTCTGAAAACAGATCACCTTTGCAAACAGTTTGAGCAGCAATCAGACTTTTCCTCGCAACGAGCATGTTTTCCATTTCAGACGAGGTCGGCCCTTTTATTCCATTACCCAGCCCTTGCTCTACACACCGAATCCCATCGATCATCTGTGCCAATTCAGCTGGCTCAAGCGATGCCTTATGATCTGGGCCAGGTAAAGTACGGTCCAAGGTGAAATGTTTTTCGACCACACATGCCCCTCGTGCAACAGCAGCCAACGACATTACCCAACCTTCTGTATGATCACTAAAGCCTACGGGAAGCCCGAAAGAGTTGGCAAGCGTATCCATTGCTCGAAGATTCACATCCGATGTTGGTGTGGGATATTGAGTTGTGCAGTGCAACAAGGTTACTTTTTCCCGCAGCAATTCTTGCCCCGAAGTTGATGCAAAAGCCATTCTAAACTTCTCTATAGTAGGCTTTCCCAGCTCCAGATAGCCAAAAGCAAGAACCCCCAATGCCTCTTCAACCTCATCTAGTGTAGCCATCCCAGTTGACAAGATTAATGGCTTTCCGGTTTGAGCCAGTGATAGCAACAAAGGAGCATTGGTCAACTCCCCTGAGCCAAGCTTCAACAGCTGCAAATTAAACCGGTTAACCAACACGCCCAAGCTTTCATGATCAAATGGAGATGACATAAAATCAATTCCAATCTTCTCGCAATAGGCTTTAATCACTGCATGATCGCTATCGGATAACTCAAGCCTTTGCAGCATAAAAAACTGGCTTTCAGACGCGTTTGTTGTGGTTTTTTGATACTGAGCCTTTTCAGCATATCGACTAACAAGCTTGGAGGTCCTGAATGTCTGGAACTTTACAGCGTCAGCTCCTGCATGCCTGGCCGCATCAACCAACCCTAACGCCTGCTCAACAGAACCATTATGATTCACACCAGCCTCAGCAATAATATATGTATGTGATAAGTTATTTATCACAATTATGCCCGTCACAACTCATAAAGAAACGCTTTTGTAGCAACGACTTAGGATTATCTATAGCTTTTATTATCTTCAGGATTCTCTCACTGCTTGCTCCATCACCATAAGGATTTGAAACCTTCACATATCTGTTCTCAGTGGCCATATTAATGGCCTGATAAATATCACTCTTGACCGGAGCACAATTAATAATTGACGATGCCTGCAAACGCCCTCTTTGCCTATCGCCAATATTTACTGTCGGAATATTGAATGCAGGAGCCTCATAGATACCACTCGAAGAATTCCCAACCACCATATCAACATGTTTCAAGGCACTCAGGTATAACTCACCCAACGAGTCATATAACTTTGCATGTGCTCGAGTGGAGACATATTCCTCCATGATGAACATCATCTCTCTGCCCTCTGGGTCAGCGTTTGGCTTCGTAAACAGAAGCCCGTAATCTGATCCTAATAAATCAAGAGCATCCAGCATTTCCTTCATTTGCACAGCTGAGGAGATACTTGCTAGTGTCACGGGATGAAACGTAATCAAGAGATTGTGTCTCCTCGCTTCAAAATCGATCGCCCGGAAGAAATCATTTCGATTCAAATATACGGCTCGATGAATAGCGTCCAGACTCGTTGCTCCAACATTATGAATATTTGCAGGATTCTCACCCATTTGCCGAACTCTATCCCAGGACACCCTGTTACTTACAAAATGAATGTGAGCCATTTTTGTAATGCTATGGCGGATAGCTTCATCAAAAGCACCTTCAGTGGTATCCCCTCCATACATATGTGCAACAGGTATTTGTGCAATCAGAGCGGCTTGGGCAGCTGCCAATATCTCAAAACGATCTCCCAGCAATAAAAGCAAATCCGGCTGTAAATTGAATATTGCATCCGCAAAACCGATTACACCCAAGCCCATAGATTTGGTTACAGCTATTGAAGAGTCTCCAGAAAGCAACATATCAACACGAGCTGAAACCGGAAACCCATCCTTTTCAAAGCAATTAACTGTCATTCCAAATTCAGGGGAGAGATGCATTCCAGTTACAACCACTTGCAATTCCAACTCAGCATCCTGTTGTATCAACTTCATGGGCCAATACAACAAACCGTAATCAGCACGCCCGCTTGAGACCACGCAAATCTTACGCATCAGCATCTTGCCTTAAAAGAAATGGACTACTGGGAATATTCATCAATCTCTTTTCAAGGCTTTTAGAGACAGACAAGTCTTCCATTGCTGGACAGGTTTTGAACATCGGCAATGTATGCAGCAAGACCCAGACAGGCCTAGTCATCAGGCCAGCATCATTCGTTAATGAAAGCACTTCATCGCGCTGATCAGCCACAGATTCATCAAACAATAATGCATTCAGCCAGTAATTACTCTCTGCATAATCAGGTTCAGTAAAAAAACGGACTTTGTCCTCGCCAGCAAATGCTTGTCTGTAACGCTCTGCCAGCTTACGTTTATCTACCAGAAAAGCCGGCATTCGCTCAAGCTGCGCGCAACCGAGAGCCGCATTCAGATTTGGCATTCGATAATTAAATCCAACAGCATCATGATTAAAAGCCCATCGATGGGGCACCTTTGCCGTCGTAGTTATATGCCTGGCATGTCTTGCCAAGACCGTGTCATTTGTTGCGATAGCACCCCCACCACCCGTGGTGATTATCTTGTTGCCATTAAAGCTGATTGCCCCTAATAGAGAAAGCGACCCCGTCATCATTCCCTTATAACGACTACCCAGTGACTCAGCAGCATCTTCAACCACAGGAAGGCAATATTTCTTTGCTACAATGTTGAGTGCATCCATATCTACCGGGTGCCCAAAGGTATGCATGGGCACAATAGCTGCAACTCTTCGACCAGTTTTTCGATTGATCCATCTGCCCGCATCAAACAATAAGATATCAGCCAGATAGCCTTCAAGTTTTGCTGTATCTAGCCCGAGGGAAAGCTCATTAGAATCAACAAAATGGGGGATTGCCCCGCAATAACTTACTGCATTTGCAGTAGCAATAAAGGAGAGCGTCGGAACAATCACCTCGTCAGATTTACCCACTCCAGCCAACAGCAGGGAAACATGTAATGCGGCAGTTCCATTCACAACTGCCACCACATGCCTTACACCTAGAAAATCTGCCAATTGCTGCTCAAAAAGAGCAACGTATTGCCCTACTGATGAAACAAAGCCTGAATCAAGGCAATCATTCACCAGCTCTTTTTCACGTGCAGCTATCGTGGGTTCGTGCAGGGAAAGAAACCCTTCATTTCCTGCCAGTACATCACGTATTATGGCTTCAACTTTTTCCGGAGAAAACATTGCCTATGTAATGCGCTCACACGTTGTATATGTCATGTTTATAATGCTTCAAATTTTCTGCTTGAGAAAACCACTCCGCTGTAATTTGCAAGCCTTTCAAAAAGCCACTTCGTCCTCCAAACTCCGGACTCCAAGCCATACGTTCTTTTGCTTTTTCAGTTCCCGCCCACAGGCGTTCAACTTCACTGTTATCAGGGCGAAGCCGCTGATCATCTGCAATAATCTCTACTGATACACCCATAGCCTCCGCGATCACCTCGACTGTTTCACCAATAGATATTTCAAATCCACTACCAATATTTATAACCTGACCAATCGTTTTATCACTTTCTGCTGCGGCAATAAAACCTCTTACAGTGTCTTGAACAAATGTAAAGTCACGCGTAGGCGTGAGAGAACCAAGCTTGATTTGCCGTTTACCCGCTGCAATTTGTGAGATAATTGTCGGAATAACAGCTCTTGCAGACTGTCTTGGGCCATATGTATTAAAAGGACGCAAAACAGCTACAGGGGTATCAAAGGATGAAAAGAATGAATACGCCATCTGGTCAGCCCCTATCTTGGTAGCTGAATAAGGCGACTGCCCCTGCAATGGATGCTCTTCTGTGATAGGAACAAACTGGGCAGTTCCATATACTTCACTGGTTGATGTATGAACAATTTTTGATACCTCCAAATCTCGCGCTGCCTGCAAGATATTCAAAGTTCCACGAACATTGGTATCTACATAAGAATCAGGAGAGTGATAGGAATATGGAATTGCAATCAACGCTGCCAAATGCAATACAGAATCGCACCCCTGCATTGCAGTTCTCACACCATTAGGGTCTCGAACATCACCCACAAAAACCTCAAAAGCATCTTTTACATCAGCAGCAGCATAGTCTAACCAGCCCCATGAGTTAAAAGAGTTGTATAGACAAAATGCCTTAACATTAACGCCCTGCCGCACCAATTGCTCAACCAGATGAGAGCCAATAAATCCATCTGCCCCGGTTACCAACACCTTTTTCATTTGCATGAAATCACCTTTCAATTACTCAACATGCAATCAACCCAATAAATCGCTGATTTCATCATTATAACTCCATACACTCTTTTTCCATTAGCCTCTTTGAGACTATGCGGAGACATATTAACCGTATCTGGATCAATATCTGCAAAGATTGGGACTCCTCCAGCATACGGGCTAGCAACGAAAGTAATGGGTGAAGTAATCAAAGATATGCCTGGGGGCTTACGCCCGCCTCAAGAGTGGCAAAATGCAAGCCAGCAGTGCCACTTGATACCGCAAGGGCGTATTTAGCGCCGACACATTCCGCAACTGCCTGGATATCTTCTTCATCAATATGATATCTACCGTACGGGATCATAATTTCTTTATCTCTTGGGAAAATCCACTTTGCTCTTGCTGGTGAAGCCTTGCGATATGCTCATCAACGCTTCCGAGTTTTCTGCCGAGCAGATTACAGGTTTTTTGATTAGACAAGCTCATGTCATACGGGCGCTGAACTAGCGAGACCTGATCAGCCAGAAGCCCGGGATTGATAAGACTAGCATCAAGGTTGAACTCCTTTGCGACCTTGAGTCCAAACTCATATTTTGAGACGCGCTCATCTCCAACCACATGGAAGATGCCTTTAGCTTTAAGATTGATCAGATCATGAATGGCCTGAGCCGCTGTTTCGATAAGTATGGGCGTATAGAAGACATCCTTAAACAAGGTTAGCTCTTTACCCAAACGAAGTGCCTCAATAATTACATCAGTAAATGATTTTCTGTATTTTGGGCCCCAGCCATAGAAATTCGTACGCACTATCAGCGCCTGAGGATGAGCTTGAAGAACACGAAGTTCAGCTTCTGATTTTGTTTGCCCATAAACATTTTTTGGTGCAACCGAATGTGCCTCAGTCACTAAAGACGCATCTCCAGAAAACAAATGATCCGTAGAAATATGCACCAATGGCAAGCCAAGTCTGGCACAAGCTTGTGCCACATTGGCGGCAAGCTCTACATTGATATGGCGGGCCATATCCGGCTTTGCTTCACATTTCTCTACATTGGTAAACCCTGCAGAATGAACAACAATCTGGGGTTGAGCTGCTTCGAACACATGAATAATGTGCTCAACAGCTTCAAGATCAATCTGCCGAACCCCAATACCAGCAGGAGATATATTTCGCTCATGGAGGCCCAATATTACCGAATAGCGATCCCGAATCGCCAGTGACCAATTAGTGGCAAGCAGCCCTGCACCACCTGTAATAAATACGGTCTCTTTCATTATTATGCTATCACTGCAATATCACCATTCATTTAAATCACACCTATTTTGCCGCGGTTTGCCTCAATCCAAGACTGTAGCTCAGTGACAGGCATCCATTCTGGATTTTTATCAGAAGTGTACATAAAACCTTCATCTACTTTGATGCCATCATTGATCCGTGATGGATCTGAGGACCAACCATGGATTGCTGGCAAAATTTTATAATGGTCATCATATTCATAAGTGTGCGCAGCATCCTCCACACCAATCATCTGCTCATGAAGCTTTTCACCGGGACGAATCCCAATATTTTTATGCTTTGCATTTGGTGCAACTGCATTGGCAATATCCAATATTGTCATGGAGGGGATTTTTTTGACGTAAATTTCACCACCTTGCATGTCATCAAAGGCATTCCAGACTAATTCAACTCCTCGCTCTAAGGTAATCATAAAACGAGTCATTCGAGCATCTGTGATAGGAAGGGTGCCCGTATCAGCCAATGACATAAAAAATGGTATCACTGATCCTCTCGATCCCATTACATTGCCATAACGCACTACTGCAAAACGCGTATCATGTACTCCAGCATAGGCATTAGCCGCTACAAATAACTTGTCTGAAGCCAACTTAGTTGCGCCGTAGAGATTGATTGGGTTGCTTGCCTTATCTGTTGATAGCGCTACAACTCTTTTGATGCCGCAATCAATACAGACATCAACAATGTTCATGGCACCATTTATATTTGTTTTTATGCACTCAAAGGGATTGTATTCAGCTGTAGGGACAATTTTAGTGGCCGCCGCATGAACTACAAAATCAATCCCATCAAGTGCTCGAGCCAGCCGATCTTTATCACGAACATCACCTATTAGAAACCGAACTCTAGGATCATCTTCATATTTTTGTGCCATATCCCATTGCTTCATCTCATCGCGAGAGAAGATAACAAGACGCTTTGGATTGTACTTGGCGAGCGTCATCGGTACGAAAGTATTACCGAAGGAGCCCGTACCGCCGGTAATAAGGATAGAGGAATTGGTTAGCATAATTTTCTCAATTTATAACATAGCTCTGGATAAACTTACTGTTCTACCTCAACAAGCTGGATTTTTTATCCAAATTAGGACTCATTCAGCAACAGCCTGATGATATACCCACAAATAAAGTACTTTTGCTATTTATTCAATATCTTACAACACCCCAAAGTTGGTTGCTGCATTTTTTACACCACCTCAAGTTGCCTTAACAAACTTCTTCACAAGCGACATCGACTCAAACGTCCCCTCATCCACAACCCTTCCCTGCTCTAGCTGATAGAGTCGGTCACAGTGCTCAACCGTAGAAAGACGATGAGCAATGATCAGAATAGTCTTATCACCATGCAGCGCTGTAATCGCCCTCATCACATCACGCTCAGTTATAGTATCCAAAGAGCTAGTGGCCTCATCAAGCACCAACACGGCCGGCGCATGATAGAGAGCTCGCGCGATACCAATACGTTGGCATTGCCCGCCTGATAGTCGAACACCACGTTCACCCACGTTTGCCTCCAACCCATCTGGCAGACTTTTCACAACCCCCCCCAGTTGCGCAGCTTTCAAAGCAGACCAGATTGCTTCATCGGATATTTCATCATCTGGGAGTCCAAATGCCACATTATGTCGCAAGGTGCTATCCGTAAGAAAGGTAGACTGCGGAACATAGCCAATCTGGTCTTGCCAATTTCGAAGATTATTTTGAATATCTATACCATCCACAGTTACGCGGCCATTGTCCGGGGTAAGCAATCCCAGGACAATATCTACCAGTGTACTTTTACCAGCACCGCTTGTGCCTATAAACCCCACCGATTCACCGCGTTGGATTTTAAGCGAAAGCTCAGTGAGAGTCGGATCAGTGGCATCAGGGTAGGTAAACTTGATCTGCTCTAATTGAATCGATCGACAGAATGATAAATCTCCCTGAGATTTAGCCTTATAGTCGGGCTTTGCAAGCTTTACCTCTTCATGCAAGGTATTAACAACTGGCAAACCAAACCGCAGCGACTGCTCTGATGAAAGAACACGATTAACCGAGGGCAACAAGCGAAATGCTGCTGCAAACAACCCGAGCGTGGACATTATGGCAGCTAATTCACGCCCCTGGATAAGCATAACCGACACCAACACAGCAAGCCCGGTAACCGCAAGAAGCTCTAACCACAAGCGTGGAAGCTGCTGCAGTGTCTTTTGCCATTCTCCGATACGTGCATTTTGAATATTATGAACTTGGTATTGGTTGAGAAAATTGCTCTCACGGCCCAGCAACTTGATATCCTTAATCCCCCCTAGCCCTTGCTGAAGGTGTTGAATACGTAAGCCCTCATGGTGCTGGCGCGCCTCACCCCAACGAGTTATTCGATGATGAGTAACATAGTAAAAAAGCAAGCTAGCCACACCTAAAACCAGCATCACAGCCAAAGCCCCAACGGGTTCAACCACCAGCAAAAGGGTAGCCAGCCCCAGCAACACCAATCCTTCAGTAAACAAAACCAAACCTGGGACTATTCCACTGAATGTAAACTGATTTACCTCAGTCACAGCATTACGGATCAACTGTGCTGAATTTCGTTGCAGATGAAATGTGTAAGGCTGTTGCAAATAAATGGTAAAAAGCCGTTGTGAAAGCTGTGCTTGCACCCCAAAAGCAAAGCGTGACTGCTGCCAAGCCAGAAATATAAGAAAAAGTGCCTTTATCAGGTAGATAACCACCAAAGCAAGCATGCCACCAATAACAAATGTCTGCTGGTCATAATGGCCGACTGAGTTTAACAACGCTTGAAAAGCCGGATACTATGCACCAAGATCATCCTGAGTCACTAAAGCAATTGCAGGTATCAGCATCCCAACACCTAGCATTTCCAACAGCATGCCAATGAACATAAACACAATCAAAAACAGCGCACTACGCCGCTCAGTGAGTGTAAGTAGCATCCAAAATTTCTTAAACCCGAGGGTTGAGAACAGGATGTTGCTTTCAATTTATGCTGCCTTGTAGTTGCATTATTAAGTGGTCATCACGACAGCACTAATTCTACCAATAGTCACGGCCTATGTACTTTGGCCCAGGTTAATAAACTCCGCAACCCAAGCAGCTAGAAAAGCCAGTACCCATGATCACGCAGAATTTCAGCCCGCCTCTCATTGAAATAGGGCAAACTCAAGATCATCAACAATAAGATAGAGCACACTATCATTATTAATGGCCTCATCCTGTACAATCACCAGCAGAGAAAATATAAGGCCTAGAAGTATGGCAGCCCAACGGATTTGTTGTTCAATGGGTTTTATTTAGGGGAATGGAAACAAAATATTAACCAAGCTATAGCAAAAAGAAACAGTATTTTTCATTCTAGCCTGCATTTTTCACCAGAATGGCGAATTCTTAATTAACCCTTTAAGCCACAAAACATTTTTTATGTCAGAAGTAGGGGCACTATTCTGCTTCTTCGAAAGATCTATTGTAAATCCAAGTCTCTGCCCAATCATCCCGGCCTCTGGTGAGAAATGCGAGTAAGCCTTAAAATGGCAGGATCTTACCAGCAATTTCTACAGCTTATAATATTCAATTATGTCAATCTCCAGCATATGCCGGTCTGCTGTAAACCTTGTCTCTGCCATCATTAGGTAGGCTGTTACCTAATTAATTCTGAGCAACCATTTTGAGAAAAATTCTATTCATATCCAAGGGGTTGCGCTCCTCTTCAACCCGCTACCGGGCAACCGACTTTTTTCCTTTATTAAAAGCCGCAGGGTGGCAACCACTACACATTTCTGACCGACGCTCATTGCTGGTTCGCATGGATATACTCAGAACAGCGGCAAAGGTGGATGCAGTTGTGATTGTACGCCGTACGTATGGCCATTTTTTTGCCAAACTGCTTCGGCAATTTTCCCAACAACTTATTTTTACATTTGATGACGCCATATTCGCAAAAAGTAGTGGCGCCTATTCTGCTGGCCGGGAAAGACGCTTTGCAGTCACACTCCCTCTTTGCGACAGCATCTGGGCAGGCAACAACTACTTAGCAGATAAGGCCCGCCAATTTAATAGCCAAGTCAAAACTATCCCAACAGCTTTAGATCCAGAGAGATACAACATCCAGATAGAAAAACCCAGCTCCACTCTGGATCTTGTTTGGATTGGCAGTAAATCGACCAAAAAACACTTGATTACTGCACTTCCAGCCCTTGAAGCAGCAGCCACATCCTTACCAACACTGCGACTGAAGATCATTGCAGACTTCTCTCTGGAATCAGACAAGTTGGAAATTCTGCCAATTCAGTGGTCTCCAGAGTCTGAGGCGCAGGAGCTAGCATCAGCGCACATCGGCATCGCTCCTCTACCAGACAACGCCTTTACCCGCGGCAAATGCGGTCTAAAAGTGTTGCAGTATATGGCTGCAGGGCTGCCCGTCATCTCCTCTCCCACTGGCGTAAATAAGGATATGGTGGAGCACAACATCAGTGGGTTGCTTGCTGCAAACAATCAGGAGTGGGTAGATGCCATACAACAACTTGCTCAAGATGCAAGCCTACGCAGCACCATGGGAGAAGCAGGGCAAAAACGGTGTCATGAGCACTTTACTTTAGCCGCCACTTTCCAGAAAATGCTCGCCACACTGGAAAACCCACTCAACGCTCCTAAATCACCATAAATGTCTGATCACTCACCCAGCATTACCCAACCCTGTCCTGTCTGCGACGGAACTGGAAAATTCGCCTTTACCGGAAAAGATCTATTAATCGGGCTTCCCGGTAAATTTGACTACGCCACATGCAGCGCATGTGAAACGGTCTACCAGGCTCCAACACCAAGCCCAGAAACAATTGCCTCTTTTTATCCAGATGAGTATGAGCCATATCGACCCGGCAAAACCAAAGAGCGCAATGCCCTGAAAAAGGCCGTCTTACGTACAACATACAACTACAAACACCTCTCAGGTGGCCTCCCTGACTGGGCAGGTCAACTGGCCGGCACAGTTGCCTACCGGGACAGCATCCCCTACAAAATAGATGGCCGCCTGCTGGACGTTGGCTGCGGAGGCGGAAAGTTCCTACTTTCCATGCAACAACTCGGTTGGCAAGTTGAAGGCGTAGAATTCAACCCAAGCGCTGTACAAACCTGCAGAGAATCAGGGCTTGAGGTCTTTCAGGGTGAACTCAGTACCGCCGCATTCCCTGATAACCATTTTGATGTGATAACCGCACGCCACGTTATCGAACATATTGCCGATCCCAACCCATTTGTTTCTGAAATTTTCCGTATCCTTAAACCCGGTGGCCTAATGATTTTAAGGACACCCAACAGCCAGGCACTTGGGCGTGGTTGGTTTGGCACCAATTGGTACGCCAATGATGTACCTCGCCACCTCATCCTCTTTGCACCCAGTAACCTGCAACTCCTTGCCACTCAGGCAGGTTTTCAGAAAGTAGCCATACGCACCTCTTCTTCCCCAAAAATCTTCCTAAACAGTTGGGACTATCTAACGCACAACAAAGGAAAGCCATCAAAAAGAAGGAAGATTCGGCGCTTTTTTGCCAGAGCCTATGTCCTTGCTGCCACACTCAGTGGATCTGGTGATGAAATTTTCTCTGTCTTCCAAAAGAGTTAATCACCCCTAAGTTAGGAATAAGCCCTACAATCCAAATAAATCTGTTTTGCTTGTATGCTGGATAAGGTGCTTAAATGTCCTGAATGAAGATACAAGTACGATTATAATTCCCCGGAAGTACAGATAGATAATTATTAAACATGAACAACGAACAACAGCAGACAACAGAGTTAGAGTTTTCCGAGAAATATGACGAGGCCCACGCCCGCTACTATTTCGAAAAACATGAACAGGAGTTCTGGCGACGCCTCTCCAACTGGCGTGATCATCAAATTTGCGCCAAGGCGCTCAAGATTGCAGGCAACCCCAAAAGCATCCTGGACATGCCCTGCGGTACTGGTCGCTTTTGGGATCTGCTGGTAAAAGATCCCGAGTGCAAATTATGGGCATCTGATAACAGCCAGGATATGATCAATGCTGGCTTGAAGTTCCGGCCACCCGAGGTCGCCAGCCGCTTTGAAACCTTTCAGGGCTCCGCCTTTGATCTGCCGGTTGAGGATAACTTTGTAGAGTCTGTCTTCTGTATGCGTCTGATGCACCACATCGGTGAACATGAAGATCGCATGAAGCTATTGGGTGAGCTGGCTCGGGTCGCCTCTGACAGCATTCTCCTCTCACTCTGGGTTGACGGCAATCTGACTGCCTGGAAACGCAAACGACGCGAGGCCAAGCGTAAAGAAAAACGCTTCCAAAACCGCTTTGTAATCCCACAGGCAGTAATCGAAGATGAGTTCAGAGAGAGTGGCCTGACCATTGAAGCAAAGCTGGATTTCATTCCACACTATGCCATGTGGCGCACCTATGTACTAAAGGTTCAGTAGCCATGGATTTTTTCGGCGAAGGCTGGCAGAAGATCCTGCAGCAGAATGGATTGGACAGCTTTGACGCCCTGTGGGATCTGGATGTGGAGTGGTTTGAAGAACCCAATGAACGGCGGGGCGGCTGGAGCGGTGTCGCCCGCATCCAGCTAAAATCATCAGAAGGGAAGGAGATTGGCGCCTTTCTTAAGCGACAGCAGAACCACATGTGCAGATCCCCACTACACCCAATCCGGGGCGTCCTGACATTCGCCCGTGAATTCAAGAACATCCGTCGCTTTCAACAGATCAATGTCCCCGCCCTGGAGCCCATCTTTTTTGGCCAGAGGCAAGTGGATGGAGACCACCAAGGCATACTGATAACACGCGAGCTGGAGGGGTTCGCCCCAATGGATGAGCCCCAGTTTCTGCCGGGTAAAGCAGGGCTACTGGCTTCAATCAAGGCGCGCAGAGCCCTATTTGAAAAACTAGCTGAACTACTGCGTCGGTTGCATGCCGATAAACGACAGCACAGCTGCCTCTACTTCAAGCATATCTTTGTCAAGCCAGTGAATGAAGCCGAATTTGAGGTACGCCTGATTGATCTGGAAAAGGCGCGCTGGCAACCGTTACAGCAACGGGCCGCCTTCCGAGATCTCTATACCCTCTCTCGCCATGCAGACAACTGGCCACTGACCGACTATATGCGCTTCTTTCTGATCTATCGCCAGGAGAAACGCCTAAGCTCTGAATCAAAGAAGCTGTGGCGCGCCATTGCTGCCAAACACGCATCCAAGGGTAAGCAAAAAGCAGTGGCCCAGAGCCAGCCGACTCACTGATCTGGCTGACGAGGTGGTAGAGGGATGGGTTTGGGCGGCCGTCGACTCAGATTAGCTGCCACCTCCCGATAAAGTTTCTTTGCATCACCCGGCTTGCGATCACCCTCCAGATATTTCCAGATAAACCGCATACGGTCGTAACGGCTTAACACGCTGCTCGCAATACGCGCCAATCCGGAAAGATCAACAACAGCGCCACGGCGCTCACGAAGTGGCATTGTCGAGGCGCGCGGGGCATCAATCCAAACAGTGGAGTAGTGATCACCCTCTTTTCGAACCAAAATATTCCGCCACTTGAGGTCATGGTGAAAAAACCGCCCCTTATGCGCCTTCCTTACTTGCTCCACCAGCTGGCTTGATATCTCCCAATAGACCTCTCCTCGCATCGGCTCCGGCATCTGATACCAGCTCTCCAGTGCAAAACGGTCCAGATCCTGGCTATCCGGCACAGCACGGGTGATCAAAAAATTCGACTTCAAGATGCCCAGAACGCGGTGTTCACCAAAAGCCACGACATCCAATGTTGGAATCCCCAGCTTCGCCAGCTGTCGGTAGGCCCAAACCTCAACTGCCGCCTTGCCGGGACGCATCCAAAACTGAATCCCCCGTTGGAAAGGGCAGATATAACGCTTGTAATAAAATGCACAGCCATCCGCTGTCGTCATACGATAGCAGCGAGTGGTTGGCGAATCAGAGATCAACTCTCCATCAGAATAATTGACCCAGTCCATCTGCGCATGGATACCCATATCACGCAGCTGCAGCTCGTAAGCTGGCTCAATCAGGAATTTCCGACCATGGAAAAGCTGTATGTGTCGTGCCAGGTGGAGCATTATTCAACTGCTAATGGCTATTTCGTAACCAATACATCTTCCATGATCAGATACTCCAGATCTGATCCGAAGAACATATTAAGTGCATCGGTGGGGGAACAGACCATCGGTTCACCCCGCCGATTGAGAGAGGTATTGAGGATCACGCCATTTCCGGTATGCTTTTCCAGCTCTTCGATCAGTTCGTAGTAGCGGGGATTGCTCTCAGGGGTCACCACCTGAGCACGGGCAGTACCATCTTCATGCACCACCTCAGGCACACGCTCTTTCCAACCCTTATTCACATCGAAGGTAAAAGTCATGTAGGGAGCAGGGTGATCAGTAGCCAGCATCTGCGGGGCCACCCGATCCAACATACTGGGGCAGAAGGGACGCCAGCGTTCGCGGTATTTGATCTGCTCATTGATACGGTCAGCAATCCCCTCGGTATTGGGTGCGCCGAGGATAGATCGATTACCCAGCGCACGTGGGCCAAACTCCATTCGCCCCTGAAGCCAAGCCACTGGGTTACCATCGGCCAGGAGTTTCGCCGCCCGTTGCGGCACCTGATCAATGCGCTCCCATTTGGGTTTTGCCTCATGCTGCTCACAGGCCTCGATGCACTGCTCTGTGGTGTAGCTGGGGCCAAGATAGGCATGTGCCATCGGCTCAATGGTATCGCCCAATTCATTGGCTACATAGGAGGCAGCGCCGATGGCGGTTCCCGCATCAGAGGCAGCAGGCTGTACAAACAGCTCCTTCACATCAGACCGGGCAATGATGCGCTGATTCAGTTTTACATTGAGGGCCACACCCCCAGCAAAGCAGATCTTGCCGGTATCTTTCAGGATATCGCCGAGATAATACTCGATCAGGCCGAGAGAGACCTCTTCCAGGATATTCTGAATACTGGCAGCGTAATCGATATAGGGGTCATCAATCGCATCCCCTTCGCGCTTCGGCCCCAGCCACTCAATCAACTTGGGGCTGAAAAAGTAACCCTTGCCCTCAGCATCCTTATAGCGTCGCAGGCCAATCACATTGACCAGCTCGGTATTGACCTTGAAACCACGCTCATCAAATTCAATCAACTTAGAGAAATCAAACCGCTTCGGATCGCCGTAGGGCGCCATACCCATCACCTTAAACTCGCCATCCAGCATCTCGAAGCCGAGGTACTCAGTTAGCGCCCCATAGAGGCCGCCAAGGGAGTCAGGGTCATAGAACTCTTTGATTTTATGGATGCGCCCATTTTCACCATAGCCGAAAAAGGTGGTGGCGTACTCTCCCTTACCATCAATGCCGAGGATCGCTGTCTTCTCTTTAAAACCACTCAGATGATAGGCGCTACTGGCATGGGCTAGGTGGTGCTCTACCGCCTCAACCCGCACCTTGCCACCACCAATATTGAGATCGCTAATCAGCTTATTGAGCTGAACCATATTGCGATGATGGCGACGGTTACCATTGAACAGCGCAGTTAGCGCCCGATCCGGGGCATACCAGTGACGGGCAGCGTAGTGCCAACGAGCAGGGCTGCTGAGGGGGATCTCCGCATGGGGAAAAGCAACCACATCAACTTCTTCCGGACGGATACCAGCAAACTCCAGGCAGAAGCGGGTTGCTTCATAGGGGAAACGCCCCTTGGCGTGCTTATCACGGATAAAGCGTTCTTCTTCCGCTGCAGCAACCAGTTTGCCATCGATAAAAAGTGCTGCTGAGGGGTCGTGACTAACGGCGCCGGATATGCCCAAAACTATCATTGAGTGGATTCTTTAATTAATGGATTGAAATGCAATCGCTAATTTTGCCAGCGATTAGGTTTTGGTGCGAGTTTTAATCCGCTAGGGGCCTATTTTTGAAGGCAGCCTACAAACAATTGTTCTATCTCTGGAAGATCCTTCCAATTGCGCATAAAGCGCTGCAGATCCCGCTCCCAGCTCTTTCTAAATATCGCTTCATCTTCATGCTGCTGCATTGCATCCAGATCAATCAACAACGGTTTTGCGCCCGCAATCAAAATATTATTTGCCTTCAGATCACCATGACTTATACGCTGAGCCTCCAACTGTGCAAAGAGGGTAGCAATACTTGTAGCCATATCTCTCTTTTCATCCATGGACACACTCTCCTCCTGAAACCAACGTAGTGCATCAACCCCATCTACCTTCTCTGCCAGAAAATAGGCGACGGGCTTTAGCAACCCCTGCTTTATCTTTGCTACTGCAATGGGCTTAGGGGTAGCAATGCCATAGAAGAGGAGTCGATGGGCATTCTCCCAGGAGACTATAGCCCTGCCAGGGCGCGTGCTGAGCTTGATGCCATGCAGTAATCCTTTGACGTTATAGCGCTTGATCACCAACTTCAGTCCATCTGCAACTGTCTCCCAGACAGTACAGGTATTGCCATTTTTTAGCGCCTGTTCCTTGCCAGGAAAGGAGGCATCCAGATCAGCTAACAGAGCATCCAACCCTGGCCCGGAGAGATCACAGGAGACCATCTCAAACCGCTGGGTTGTTTTATGGCAGGTAAAGGCAGTGCACTCTCTGAACAGTTTATTGTGATACTCACGCCAACGCCGTTGGCGGGCATCTCTGACCCGCTGAAGCAGATCATCACTATCAGAGGATTGAGGCCATCCCCGTTCACTCAGATAGAGCTCGTATAACTCAGGAATCTGTGACTCCCACTCAGGGAAGAGCTGAGCAATGAAGAGCGCCAGGTTATCCAGCGAGGCTGTCTGCTCCTGCCCTGCCGGAAATTTCTTTACGCCATCACCATCCAGGCTAAAGATATTGTTACCAGATAATATGAAGTTACCCAGATGGAGATCCATCTGGCAGATGCCTGCACGATGGTGACTGGCCAACAGGATAACCATCTCCCGCAGCAGCTGTAGCTTGCGACCGGTCTCAGCCCTCTGCCAGACATCATTTAGGCCTACCGCCTCAGAGATCTGTGCTGTGATAATCACTGGCCAGTTATGTGCCTGCTCACGCCCCGAATAGAGCAACTCTGGGGTCAGGATTCCATGCTGCTGAAAGGCGCGAATGCCATCCAGCTCACGTTGCCAGTGCACCTTTGCCCGCTTAGCACTGAGATAGAATTTGGCAAAAACGGGCTGCCCCTCCAGCTCAGCCTGCCAGACCTCCCGCCGCCCTGGCAGTGACCGCACCAGCCGCTGGCCATTGAGCTGTCGGCCATCCTCCAGCCGGAATTGCTTGCCATCATCTTTCAATGTCATTCGGCAGCTTCTTTGGGTAGTGGACGCGTAGCATAGAGGGCATCACCCCGCTGCTGCACAGCCTTCAAAAAAGCAGCCTCATCAGCCAAAATCTGGCGCAGTGACCGCCTAAAATAGACTCGCAGAAACCGCAGCAGATCACGCTGTGTCAGCCCAATCTCCATGGATGAGAAGTGCAGAGAGCCGACATCCTTCACCACCCAACGTCGTGGTGTCTGCTTACGGATCTGTACCCGGTGTAGATCGATCAGATGCAGGTGCAGTGACTCCTCTTGCCCATCCCACGGCAGTTGCAGCAGGAAATGACAGATGTAGAGATCCCGGTGATTTACTCCATGCTCGTGCAAGCGGCGGGTCATCTCCGCCACCCGTTCAATCAACAGTCTTTTTTGTGCAAAGAGTGGTGGCTTTTCCGGCCAATCACAGCAGTAATCTTCAAGACTAACGCAGCCTGCCAAATCTTCAGTGATGACAAAGGACCTCTGTTGGGCAGGGTTCAGGCCCGCATGCCCGTAGCCTGCCAACCGCATGGTCTCTACGCCCAGCTGTTCCAGTTTCTGAATGGCCTGCCACTCATTCTTTGCCCCCAGCACCGGCAGCCGCAGACTGGTGAGGTTTTTAATAATCTCACGCCAGCCAACCCCCCAGTGCAACTTGAGGTAAAACCCCCGTCCTTCACGTTCAAAACGCAGAGTACGGCGGTTAGCACCAGGCGGCTCTCGGTAGACCTCGCCCGTAATGCCAAACATCTCCGTCATGCTAGGTTCAACCTTTCCCCATGCCGCTAGAAATTTAGAAGAGAACCAGATCACTTGTCATACACCTGTTTCAGGATGATCTCAGCTGCCAGTTCCGGCATGCTGTAGAGATCTTCTGTCTGGCCATAGCGGATGCCGTTATTTCGCCACTGTTCGCGCTGAGGGGAATCCAGCATCTCAGCAAGATCACGGTTTAGCTGTCCCTGCTCAAAGGGTGATGGCACCACACGACCACCCTCACTCTGCTCTACATGGAAAGCGTAGCCGCAGCTGGCGGTGGTCAATACGGGTAAACCCGCCACCAATGCCTCTAGCAACACAGTACCCGTATTTTCAGTGTAGGCGGGGTGGATCAGCAGGTCGCCGCCCTGCAGAAAGCGGGGCACATCATCACGACCCGACATAATTTCAAACTGTTGTTCCAACCCCAGCTGTTTAGCCATTTTGATGAAGGGCTTCGGATTATCACTACCCATGGCAATCAGGCGGGTGCACAATCTTTGCTGCTCAGGCAGCGCCTTGATGGCCTGTAGAGTTCGGTCCAGCCCTTTGGTTTTAAAGCCGGAGCCAATCGCCAGTAGCAGCCGATCATCCTCTGCCAAACCAAACTCTTCACGAAATTCCTGTCTGATCTCAGCCGCATCTGGCGGCACCATTCGGTCTCTAGCAATACCTGGGGGCAACAGGTGTAGCCGCTCAGGTGGCGTATTGTAGTGACGCAGAAAGTCTTCCTGTTGTGTGGGTGAGATCAATAGGGCATGCGTCTTAGAACCGGGGCCAAAGACAGCCTCTTCAAAATCCAGAAAATGACGGTAACGTGGGCTAAATTGAATCAATTTGCTGCGATGTGACAGCTTCTCCTTAAAACAGCTGTCTGCTGCATAATAGAGATCCAGCCCCGGCATGCGATTGAAACCAATAACACAATCAATGCCCTCTTCAGCAAATCGACTCTGCAGTGCCTGATGGAATGCCTGATACTTTGCGTAGTTGGTCAGACGTTTCACCTCTGCCTGATGCACCGAAAAACCATCAGGTATCTCACCTTTCCAGGTCAGACAGTAGACATGAATCTCATGCCCCCAGTATTGGCACTCCTGCGCAATACGGCACATATCGCGCTGCAGGCCGCCATGCGGGAAGTATTTGAATAGGACAAAAGCCAGCTTCATGCGGCCGTCCATTGGGCCTGTTTTTTAAAGCACTCCCAGACCACAGCCGGTGCAAGCTGTTCATAGCAGGCGGGCTGCACCTGGGATTCACCCGTATAGCCGCAAACCCGCTTGAGGCAGGGGGCACACGGAAATTCTGCAACCAGGTTTTGATGGCGTGAACCCATCACCCCTGTCAGATCCTCACGGGTAGAACCATAGATAGTCACCCCTGGAACCGCCAACGCAGCAGCCAGATGACTGAGACCACTATCAAGCCCAACAACACCAACTGCACCACGCAGCTCCTGCATCAATTCTGTCAGATTCATTTGTGGCAGAATCTGAACAGCTGGATGATCTGCCGCCAAACGTTCAGCACGCACTCTCTCTTCATCCCCACCCCAGGGCAGATGAATGTCCAGCCCCTGCTGGGTGGCGAGTGTGATTAATTCTACCCAGTAGGATTCAGGCCAATGCTTGCTGGACCAAGTGGTTCCATGCAGAAAGACCAGGTAGGGAGAGGCGTCTATTTGAGTTTGCTCTTCCTGAGCCAAACCATATTCCGGTGCAGTTTCCGGTAATTTGTAATTCAAGGCTTGAGCAAACAGCTGTCGCACTCTGGCAATGGCATGTTGTTCACGGGAGATAGTAAAACGCCGTTTGTAGGTTGGTGCCACCCAAGGATCACGAGCTGAACTACGGTCATAGCCGGCTCTCGACCCTTTGGCCAGCATCGCTACCAGTGCACTTTTGAACAACAACCCTTGAGCATCAATTATAAGATCATAACTACTCTGGCGAAGATCCTGTGAAAAGGCGCGAATCTCTCCACTATTGAAGGCTGCTTTCCAACCCTTACGCCAACGGCGCAGGGCGATAGGAATCACCCGCTCCACCGCCGGATGCCATGCTGGGATTTCAGCCAAGGCCTCTTCCACCACCCAGTCAAAACGGATACCGGGAATAGCGGCAGCTGCATCTGTCACCGCAGGCAGAGTATGGATCACATCTCCCAGCGAAGATGTTTTTACGATGAGCACCCTCACGCGAGTACTCCGGCTAGAGCCTCCTCTACCTGATCCACTGCCAACTCTTCCAAACATTTAAGATGCCCTTTTGGGCACTCTCGCTTGAAACAGGGGCTGCAGTCGAGGCCAAGAGTGACCACTTGTGAACGGCTGTTCAATGGCGGAGTAAAACCCGGATCAGAGGAGCCGTAGATAGCAACCAACGGACGATCCAGCGCTGCCGCCACATGCATCAGGCCAGAGTCATTACTCACCACGGCATCCGCCAGTGAAAGCAGATCCACTGCTTGCGCCAGCGAGGTTCGACCACTGAGATCAACACCTCCTCCGGTACGCTCGATAATCTCAGCACAGACGGGCTGATCTTTGGCTGAGCCAAACAGCCACAGATCCCAACCTTGCTTCATCTTTCGGGCAGCCAACTCGGCATAGTGCGCCTCTGGCCAGCGTTTGGCTGGGCCGTATTCAGCTCCAGGGCAGAGTGCCAGCACAGGGCGCGCCTTCTCCCCCATCCCCAGCGCCTGCATCGCCTGCATCGCCTGCTCTGCAGCAGCCTGATCAACCTGCAGTTTGGGCGTGGGTATCTGTGGAATTCCCTGAAAATCAGCTGCCAGACCCAAAGCCACAAAACGCTGCACTGTCATGGTGAGATGGGATTTGTCCAGCTTGCGAGCATCATTGAGCAGACCGTAGCGCATCTCGCCCAGCCAGCCAGTGCGTTGAGGGATCTTGGCCCAGAAAGGAGTAAGTGCTGACTTCAGGGAGTTGGGTAGCAGGATGGCCTGATCATAACTACGATTACGCAATTCATGGCCCAGCTGCCAGCGGGTCTTGAGATCTAGTTTGCCGTGACCCAACGGCATGTCGATGGCATCGGTAACTTCCGGCATGCGTTCCAGCAGCGGCAGGCTCCAGCCGGGGGCCAATACATCTATTTGTGGTTCCGGGTCACGCTGTTTGAGGGTAATAAACAGACTCTGAGCCATCACCATGTCGCCAACCCAGGAGGGGCCGACGACAAGGATTTTAGGTGAGGGGTTCAATCCACCAATTCGTAGCGGGCACCGCAGTATTTGCAGGCCGCTTTGCCCGTCTTTTTAATATCCAGAAAGACAATCGGATGCTCACTCCAGTCATTGGCATCTTTTGGCGGACAACTCAGTGGCAGATCTTTACGACTTACCTTGGTTACATCTTGGGTTTGTTCGGTCATCTTTTTCTCCTGATTAGAGATCAAAGCATCGTGTAACTTTCAACTTGAAATGGGTTAAACCAGTGTCAGCCATTCTGGACGCTCATCCCGGCGACCATGCACCTGATCAAAATAGAGGCCCTGTAGCCGCTCTGTGATTGGACCACGACCTCCATCACCGATGGTGCGGTTATCAACCTCACGGATGGGTGTTACCTCGGCAGCCGTACCGGTAAAAAATAGCTCATCGGCAATATAGACCTCATCACGAGTGATGCGCTTCTCCCGCACAGGGATGCCCAGCTCAGCAGCCAATTGAAAAATGGTATTACGGGTGATGCCATCCAGCGCTGAGGTAGTATCAGGTGTTACCAGCACACCATCCTGCACCAGAAAGATATTCTCGCCACTGCCTTCAGCGACATAGCCTTCCGTATCCAGCAACATCGCCTCGTCATAACCGTTGTTGATTGCCTCCTGCAGCGCCAGCATGGAGTTCATATAGTTGCCATTGGCCTTAGCTTTGCACATGGTGACATTGACATGGTGTCGGCTGTAGGAAGAGGTATGGATGCGGATACCCTTCTTCATATTCTCTTCGCCCAGATAGGCACCCCACTCCCAGGCGGCAACCATGGTGTGCACCTTGAGGTTATCAGCACGCAGGCCCATGCCTTCAGAGCCATAGAAACACATGGGGCGAATGTAAGCAGAATCGAGGTTATTCTCCCGTACCACTGCTTTTTGCGCCTCATCCAGCACTTTGGCATCATAGGTCATCGGCATACTCAGGATATGAGCAGAACGCAATAACCGTGTCGTATGATCACGCAGGCGAAAGATGGCGGCACCCTTATCAGTCTTATAGGCCCGCACGCCCTCGAAAACACCCATGCCATAGTGCAGAGTATGCGTTAGAACATGAACCTTTGCCTCACGCCAGGGCACCATTTCACCATCGAGCCAAATGACTCCATCGCGGTCAGCCATTGTTAACATTGGGTTTTTCTCCAAAGCAGTTACAAATTAATTTAAGAAACAAGAGGCAAGTTTCTTAACAACTTGCAGCTCAAATACTTATTTTTGGCAAACCATCATAGTGGTCTGCCAGATACCCTGAACCAGCTTGCGCTCTTCAACCAGCTCATCATCGGGCACTATGGCCGGTGAGTCCTGTAGACTTTTACGATGTGAGGCAGTACGCAAGGTGCGATAGGCATCAGCCAATTTGTCTGTCGCCTCACCTGCCATCAGTTGATGACTTGAAAGCGCCTCAAGCAGACGAATATTGTCGCTCCACCCCAGCAGATCCGGGTATTTATGCACCCATCGCAGAACCGCATATTGAACCATAAATTCAATATCTGCGATACCGCCTGAACCCTGCTTCAGATCAAATTGTCCGGGCTCTGTTTTATCCAGAGATTGGCGCATCTTTTCACGCATCTCAGCCACATCTTTGCGCAGCAGCTCAGGATCGCGTTCACGGGAGAGAATTTTAGTGCGGATACGGTTAAATTCCTCAATCACTTTTTTATCCCCAGCAACCGCACGTGCCCGCAACAGAGCCTGATGCTCCCAGGTCCAGGCACCCTCCTCCTGGTAGCTCTCAAAGGCTTTCAGGGAGCTAACCAACATGCCTGAATCTCCATTGGGGCGTAGCCGCATATCTGCTTCATACAGCATGCCGGAGGAGGTGCGTGTAGTAAACATATGCACCATGCGCTGGCCGAGACGGATATAAAAAACATCATTACCCACCGAGCGCTCACCATCCGTCATCCCATTGGGGTTTTGGCTGCCATGCAGAAAGACCATATCCAGATCAGAGCCATACCCCAGCTCAATGCCACCCAGCTTGCCATAGCCAATTACGGCAAAGCCAGTCTCTTCTCCCAAAATATCTGTAGGCCTGCCATTGGCCGACACCAGATTATTCCACGTCAACTGTAGCACCCGAGCTGTCACCACCTCGGCAATCTCAGTCAGGTAATCACTCACCACCATCAGCGGAATCACATCCGTCACATCAGCAGCAGCTACCCGCAGCATATTGCTCTGGGCAAACTGGCGCAGGGAATCCATCTGCCGCTCCAGGTCATCTGCCTCCAAGGGGGCCAACAGGCTATCCAGCTCCTTCTCCAACTCTACCCGATGCAACGGTTCATACAGACGCCGGGGATCCAACAGCTCATCCAGCAACACGGGATGGCGAGTCAATTGATGGCTGATCCAGAGACTCTGGGCACTGAGACGCACCAGCTGCGACAGCGCCAACGGACGCTCCACCAGCAGGGCGATATAGGCGGTACGCCGGGCGATAGCTTCGATCAGGGGAACCAAACGCCCCAGCACCTGATCTGGTATATCGGTCTGACCCATTGCCTCCAACAGCAGGGGCATCAGCTGTTCCATGCGCTGCCTGCCTCTTGCCCCCAAGGCGCGGCAAGCATGCGAGTTATGCAGCTGACGCAATCGTTCTAGGGTTTCAGCAGGCTGTTTAAAACCTATGCCTTCCAGAATCTCATGGGCATCTTCTTCTCCTAACCTCTCCTCCCACAGCGCAACCAGGGCACGTTGTTCATCCTCGGCCTCGGCCTGGGGCGCAGCAAACACCTGGCTGAACTGAGCCTGCACCCGCTGGCGATGCTGCTCCAGCTCAGTATAAAAACCATTCCAATCTGCAAAGCCCATGGAACGGGCCAGGCGCAGCTGCCCCAACTCATCCTCGGGCAGAGAGTGAGCCTGCTGATCCTGCCAGGCCTGAAGACGATTCTCTGCCAGACGCAAAAAGCCATAGGCCCCTGTCAGCTCTCGCACCACAAAGTCCGGCAGCAGATCCTTCTCTCCCAGCGACTGGAGTATCTTGAGGATGGAACGAACCTGCAGATCAGGATCTCGCCCCCCGCGAACCAGCTGGAAAGCCTGGCCGATAAACTCAATCTCACGAATACCACCGGGGCCGAGCTTGATATTCTCCGCCATGCCTTTGCGTTTCAGCTCTTGGCTAATAAGCCCCTTCATATCCCTGATGGACTCAATCACTCCAAAATCAAGATAGCGGCGATAGACAAAGGGTTTGAGCATCTCCATCAACTCAGCGCCAGTTTCCTGGTTACCAGCCACCACTCGTGCCTTGATCATGGCGTAGCGTTCCCACTCTCGAGCTTGGGTCTGGTAATAATCCTCCATCGCACTGAAACTCATGGCCAGTGGGCCAGAGTCTCCAAAAGGACGCAGCCGCACATCTACCCGGAAGACAAAGCCATTGGCATCCTGCTGATTCAAAGCCTGAACCAGGCGCTGGCAGAGACGGAGGAAAAATTGCTCATTGCTAATGGGGCGACGCCCACCCTCCACCTCACCATGAGACGGGAAGGCAAAGATAAGATCGATATCGGAGGAAAGATTCAGCTCACGGGCACCCAGCTTACCCATGCCCATCACCACCAGATATTGCTGCACACCATCCTTGTCACGAGGTATGCCCTGTTCAACACAAGCCCAGCCGTAGAGTTTATTGAGTGCTTCATCAATACAGGCATCCGCCAGGGCGCTCAAATCTTCCAGCGTCTCATCTAAAGGCGCAAGCTGAGTCAGATCCCGCCAGATAATACGAACCATTTGATAACGACGAAACTGGCGCAGCCCCTTGGCCAGCATGGCCTCATCAGTCACTTCGCTCAGCTGCTCTTGCAGTTGCCGAGCCATACTGCCAACCGGGTATGACTTAAGCAGGTCACCATTTTCCAGAAAAGTGGTTAGCAGAGCAGGATCACGCAGGCAGCTCTGGGCAACATAATCGCTCCCCTCCCAAACCTGTTTGAGCGTATGAATAAAGTCTGCATCATCTGGAATGGGCAATCCATCAACCTGTGCAGTCTCACACCAGGATTTCCACAGCGTTTCACTGCGCTCCACTAGGGTATCGATTAAATTTGAATTCATGCAGAGAGCTTAACTGGCCATGCCGGGGCTGGCAATGCACGAGAGTGCATCTGCTCACTTTTACTGTGGGCAATAAAAAACCCTGGTCAAGTTCCATTTAACCAGGGCAAATTTCTACACGAGGGAAAAAGCAATCCTTGCTGTTGCTACTTCCGGTGACTTACCAAAAATCCATTTTTGAAGTCGGAGACATTGTGGCATTGCCTACAGAATTCAGCGTAGGCTTTTCCAAGCTATCCATGTAAGATTTTTCTTAACAAACTGAAATAGGCAGCCCCCGTGAACTATGATCTCGTACTCTCTGAGCTACAGCAGGCCTCAAGCTTCGAACTTTTTCGCCTGCAGGCAGCTATCAGCACACTACTGGATGATCCCGGTCGATTGAACGCTATCAAGCAGCGACTCAGACCCGGCATGGAGATCAGTTATTTTCATGAGCAGGAGAATCGACTGATACCGGCCAAGCTATTAGAGGTGCGAAAAACCCGTGCAGCCATTCAGGATTGCAATACCGGCAAGCGCTGGACCATTCCCCTCTATCAAATCAACCTGGAAGGTGCAGATACAGACCTCGCTTCACAAAGACAAGGGGTTGACCGACTGTCACTGCGCATTGATGACCGGGTCGGATTTAAGGGCAAAAATAGTGAAGAGCTCTTCGGCACCGTTATCAAACTCAATCCCAAACGGGCCAAGATCAAGGTAGGCGATACCCTCTGGAGCGTACCCTACGCCATGCTGTTCAGCATCATTGATGTCGAACGGGGTGCTGATCTTTTTATACCCGCAGGTTCTCCAGATTGGTAAACTCTATTTAATCAACAAACCACCGCCCGGAAACAGAATGAAATACAAAGACCTGCGCGACTTCATTAAACAGCTGGAAGCTAAAGGCGAACTCAAACGGATCAGCATGCCTGTTGACCCCAATCTGGAGATCACCGAGATCTGCGACCGCACCCTGCGTGCCGGTGGCCCTGCACTGCTGTTTGAGAAGGTCAAAGGTTCAGATTTCCCTCTGCTGGGTAATCTATTCGGCACTCCACGACGCGTTGCGATGGGCATGGGTGAAGAAAATGTGGAGTCACTACGCGAGGTCGGAAAGCTGCTCTCCATATTAAAGGAGCCTGATCCACCCAAAGGAATGAAAGATGCGCTGAGCAAACTTCCCATGTACCGCAAGGTGCTGGACATGGCGCCAAAGGAGCTGAAGCGCGCGCCCTGCCAGGAAGTCATTATGGAAGATGAGGTGGTCAACCTGGGCAAAATCCCAGTGCAGACCTGCTGGCCAGGCGATGGCGGGCCACTGATAACCTGGGGACTGGTCATTACCCGTGGGCCAGAAAAGCCTCGCCAGAACCTCGGCATCTACCGCATGCAGGTGATTGGAAAGAATCGCGTCATCATGCGCTGGCTCTCACACCGAGGCGGGGCACTGGATTTTCGCGAGTGGCAGATCAAGCATCCTGGTGAACCCTTCCCCGTAGCTGTAGCACTGGGAGCAGACCCCGCCACCATTCTGGCCGCCGTCACCCCTGTGCCTGACACACTCTCCGAGTACGCCTTTGCTGGATTGCTGCGCGGCAGCCGCACCGAGGTAGTCAAGGCGCTGATCTCAGATCTGCAAGTACCTGCCAGCGCTGAGTTTGTCCTGGAGGGGCACATCTACCCCGATGATATGGCTCCCGAAGGGCCTTTTGGCGACCACACCGGCTACTACAATGAGGTGGATGAATTCCCAGTATTCACCGTTGAGCGCCTCACCCACCGGCAAAAACCCATCTATCACAGCACCTACACCGGCCGACCACCGGATGAACCCGCCATCCTGGGTGTAGCACTGAATGAGGTATTCGTACCCATTCTGCAAAAGCAATTTCCCGAGATTGTTGACTTCTATCTGCCGCCAGAGGGGTGCTCCTACCGCATGGCGGTGGTCAGCATGAAGAAACAATACCCTGGCCACGCCAAACGGGTAATGCTCGGCATCTGGTCCTTTTTACGGCAGTTTATGTATACAAAGTTCGTGATCGTCACCGATGATGACGTTAACGTGCGCGATTGGAACGATGTCATCTGGGCCATGACCACCCGCATGGATCCTGCACGCGATACCACCATGATCGAGAACACACCCATTGATTATCTGGACTTTGCCTCACCTGTATCAGGCCTGGGCTCAAAGATCGGTTTTGATGCCACCAACAAGTGGCCAGGTGAGACCAACCGTGAGTGGGGCACGCCAATTGAAATGTCAGCTGAGGTAAAACAGCGGGTGGATGAGATTTGGGAGCAGCTCGGAATTTAAACTGCACTATAATGAACGAACTCAGGGTGGTTCTAAGATGTAGCACTTATACGCTAAATTCTGGAGCAACCCTGATGCCCCATCAGGGCAATCAGCTAGCTTAGCTGACTGAAACACCACTAATGCAAGGAGCAAATCATGAAGCAACTCTCTCTATTGACCGTCTCAGTACTTTCACTCGCCATCCTGATGTTCAGCACCCCAACCATTGCCTCAAACACCAGTTTTTCAAATACAGCAAGATCTCAAGAGAGGCCCATCCTACTGGCAAAAAAAGATAAAGACGAAAGCTATAAAGACAAAAAGAGCAAATCCAAAAAGCAGCGAAATTCCAGAGATGACAATGAGGATGAAGAGAACACAAAAAAAGGTAAGCGCAAAGAAAAGGATGAGAGCAAAAAGGGTAAAGATGATGGCGATGAAGATGACGACGATTCTAAGGGACTAGAAAAACAGCGGGAGAAAAAACAGGAGCAAGAACAGAAGGAGCTAGGCAAAGGCTCTGAGCAAGGCCAACAATCCAGAGAGGAACATAGCAAAAAGTGGTGGAAAATATGGGAATAGTTGTTTCAGCACAGAATAAGCCAGACATTTAGAACCGTAGACAGCACGTAGTTAATGAGATTGGCGCATCTCCATTGACTACGTGCTATTCAAATTCAACCGCACATGTATGTAGAACCGACTGAGTGTGGATGAGTAGCGTAAAGGCAACACCTTTGAAGAAGACCACGCCCACGGTGTAAGAAAGCTTGTTGTAATTCCAAAACTGTTGTCTGAAATCAAGTAATCGTTCTGACATTTACTACGGTTGGATAAAAAAATCGGTCGATCTGATCTTACGATCAGGTCGGTCGATTTGCATTTTAAGGGGCCAACAAACCCGCAGCCTCTCTATTAAATAAAGCCATTACCACTTATTTACAGCAGTTCATGCACACTAATTTGTGCACCTTGGCATGAGCCTTATTTTAATGCAGACTTCCGCCACACGGGCTGCACAGGGGAAAGGGGTATTTTGTTTATGAATGGCTGGTGTGATCAACCAGCCTAACTCTAATTGACTGGATAAGCTTATTGCTTATTACACCTCTTTACGCGTTTTGTTTTATTTTTTGATTGTTGCCCTATGCTTGAATTCTTAAGGGCTTGGCGCTCACTCCAAGAAAGATGTTTTTTACCGGACTGTACTGAACTAACCCGTATGGTTCTCCCGGAGTGAACGCTCCCCAGCCCTTGTACCTCCCCTGGTCGAAGGCCGCTTATTGATGATTGGGCATTGGGAACATAGATTCGTCTTTTTGACTCATTGACGGCACACCCTTGGGTTGTAAAGGTGATCTTTCCCTCTGGGCCAACGCACTTATTCATTTTCTTACCGGCAAGAACAGGAGAGGAGAGCAAAACGAGGAGTGTAGCGAGAATAGTTAAAGTCCTTATCATGGTTTTAACTCCTTAATGTTGGTCACTGCCAACTATGCCGTTATTTTTGTAATGGTGTGCAGCGCTTAGGATAGTAACATGTGTTCAGGTCGATTTAACATCTCACATCTAAGTCGTGAAAGACGCTTCATATACAACTGGCTGGTGAGGTCACGAACCAGACTTCGCAGGTTTATTATTTGTGTGCCGCTGGCATGGCTTTTATTTAGTGGGGGTTTACTTCGGGCATCCTTGCCCTATGCCCTACGGGTCGCGTTCCACACGATTAAAATTGCTCCCAGCAATTTTATCGCCCCCTTCGACGAGTTCCATTTTTTATTCAGCCCATCCCTGGGCTTCACCCTGCGGGCAGCTTGCAGCTGTTCAAATTTGATCCCATCAAATTTGTGTTCGCCCAAAAAAAGGGTGCCCGACAACTTGCCCGGTAAAAACCACCAAGTTCCCTCGGCAACTGCTCCTGCGATGCTCAGCCGCGTCAACGAGATAAGAGGCGTTTTGTTTACAAATAGCAACAGTCCAGCGTAAGGAGTCATTTGGTTTCCGCTTCAAACCAGTGGTTAGTGCGATTAACAATTGCAACAAGTGACAACATCACGGGGACTTCTACCAGAACACCAACAACCGTAGCCAATGCTGCCCCTGAATTCAGTCCAAATAACGATATGGCGACAGCAACCGCCAGCTCGAAAAAATTGGAAGTTCCGATCAGACAAGCGGGCGCAGCAATATTGTGCGGGAGATGCATCGCTTTCGCTGCACCATAGGCAATGGCAAAGATGCCATAAGTCTGGATCAATAACGGTATGGCTATGAGCAGGATCGTTTGCGGCTGAGCAATAATTTTTTCAGCCTGAAACCCAAACAACAGTATTACGGTTGCTAGCAGGCCGATCACAGACCATGGCTTGAGTATGTTGACGAAAGTATCAACGCGGTTATTGTCCCCGTTGACTTCTAATCGGTGACGAGTGATGGCCCCGGCTATGAGGGGCAGAAGGACATACAGACCAACCGACAGCAGTAGTGTTTCCCATGGCACGTCGATATTGCTTACACCAAGCAGGAACGCCGCGAGTGGTGCAAATGCGAAGACCATGATGATGTCGTTCACCGATACCTGCACGAGCGTGTAATTGGGGTCGCCTTTAGTGAGCTGGCTCCAGACAAATACCATTGCTGTACAGGGTGCGACACCAAGCAATATCATGCCTGCGATGTATTCGGTAGCAGATTGGGGATCCACGAAATCCGCGAAGATAACTTTAAAGAACAGCCACCCCAAAGCCGCCATGGTGAATGGCTTGATCAACCAGTTCACCACAAGGGTTAAAACGAGGCCTTTGGGCTTTTTACCCACATCCTTGATGGCAGAAAAATCAATCTGCACCATCATCGGATAGATCATGATCCAGATGAGCACGGCCACTACAAGGTTAACGTGGGCATATTCCAGGCTGGCGATGATTTGGAATGCAGTAGGAAAGAGGTTTCCGAGCACCACGCCCACCAATATGCAAAGCCCCACCCATAGTGTGAGGTAGCGTTCGAACAATCCCATCAGTATCTCTCCCTGATTATTTTGGATATTGTAGCCAATTGATCAGTGTTTGCTGTATTGCACGGCTGTGCTAGTAATTGCCTAATTTGGAATTCGATAAAGAATCCTTTTAATTTCAGTTTGAGAAAGGAAGGACTACGAAAAATAATCCCTGAGTTGTCTGCGGCCTTATTTATGGTGGTTTCAGCTTGTGTGCTCATATCATGCGCCATATAGGTATCAAGAGATTTCCACTTATTTCAATTCAGGCATTACCAGCCTCGGGCGAGGTAGTGCGCTCGATAGCAGGGTTGCCACAATGAGGAACCCGCTGGAACACCACCGGCACCCCACCAGACCGTATTCCTGATACAGCAAGCCGGAGAGCATGGTGCCCACTCGAATAGTCATAAACCACCAACACCGTATAAACGCATAAACAGATATATTAAATCCAAAAAAAACCTACATGGGGCACTAAAATCAGCTGCAGCACTGTTTTACAGCAGCCAGCCGTGCCAGATCCGCCTGCATTTCTTCATTCTGTGCTCCGCATTGGCGGATGTGTTCGAACAGTGCGCCGCAGCAATCATCCACCACCCGGTAATGAATCCATACCCCTTCTCGGCGGGTTGCTACCAACCCGTTGTTACGCAGATAGGCGAGATGACGGGAGACCACACTCTGTGACAACTCCAGCGTGTCCACCAGATCACAGACACAGAGTTCGCTTCTCTCTAGCAGCAGATAAGTGATCCGCAGTCGAACTGGCTCAGAGAGGGTTTTAAACAAGGCGGCCAGTGATTCGGTGCTCATAGCATGGCCATTATATTCCCCTATCCAAATATATCAAGCAGGCTGGCAGGGGAAAAGAGGGACACTATCTTCTAGTTATCAGGTGCTCTAAAGAAACAGTGGGGCAGAATACAAATTTTGCGAATATAGTTCTATAGTAATCAAAGCCTTGGGAGGTGATAGGGGTCATAACGGAGTTTCTTTTCCATGTGCTCACCTGCTTTGGTCAGCATCTTTCTATTACTGCCTACATCCAATGGCTCCTTTGTGTTGAGCAGGCATTTGTGCCAGGTAAATTTGCTCGGCCAGTTATTGTGCTTTTGGAATACTAGGACTCCGTGCATTTCAGAGATCTTCCTGCAATCTTGAGTAATGCACCCCTTATCCCGTACAACACAGCCGATCATCGCAGGCACAGGCGGGTTAAGCGAGGGGTGTTTGAGCAGCGTTTTTCAGCTGCGAGTTACTCATGCCATCCATGGCATTCGCCCTTCGGGCCAGTTAAAGTTGTTCAAACTTTATTCCCACAAAGTTTGTCCCGAGCGCCGTCTGTGGCGAGAAGCGCACGACTGCATGGATGCAGGAGGTAGCACAACGCAGGAGCAGTTGCCGAGGGAATCCAGCGGTTTTTGCTGGGCAAGTTGTCGGGCGCCCTTTTTTGGGTTCCGTTTTTTTGGGCGAACACAAATTTGATGGAATCAAATTTGAATCGCTGCAAGCTGCCTGTAGGGTGAAGCCCAGGGATGGGCTGAATAAAAAATGAGGCTCGTCGTAGGGGGGGCGATAAAATTGCTAGGAGCAATTTTAATCGTGTGGAACGCGACCCGTAGGGCATAGGGTAAGGATGCCCGAAGTAAACCCCCATCAAGTTAAAGCCGTGCCAAAGGCACACAAAAAGAAGCTACCGAACCAACCCCTCTTCCACCTCATCCCGCATATCTCTGCCAACCAGCGATTCAATCAACTGCAAGGCAAAATCCATTGCCGCACCGGGGCCACGCCCAGTAATCACCTGCCCATCAACCACCACAGGCAAATCCTTTATACCCACCAGCGGAAAATCCATTCGACCCAACACACCGGGATAACAGGTAGCACGCTTACCATTCAACAACCCAGCATGAGCCAGCACCTTGGGAGCAGCACAGATAGCAGCAACAAAACGGCCTTGTTCAGCCATTCGCTTCAGTAGGGTACGGATACGAGGATCATTATCAAAATGATCAGCGCCTGGCAGGCCGCCAGGTAGAACGACCATGTCAAACTCCTGCTCCATCACAGCATCCAGCGTAGCATCTGGCAGCAGGGTTACTCCACGGGAGGCCTTGATCGGCCCTTCAGAAAGTCCAGCGGTGATTACTGTGATACCGGCTCGTCGCAGCAGGTCGATGATTGTGACGGCTTCGAGTTCTTCACTTCCTTCGGCGAGGGGGACAAGGACGCTTGCCATGGGATATTCCTTCGTTCAGTTGCAATAATCTCAGAGGTAAAGACCAGTTTGACACCACTGCCTTCCAGTTGCTTCAGCTCTTCAGCTAGGGTGGTAATGGTCTCAGGATAAGGATGGCCAATACCAATCGCCTTGCCGCGAATCTTTGCCCGGCGGATCAGTTGCTGAAACTGCTCACGGATATATTCAGGATCACGTTCGTTGTCCAAAAAGATATCGCGGCCTGCAGAAGGTATCTGGCGCTCACGGGCAAGCTGCTCTGCCACCGTTAACGAGGTGGTGCGGCTATCAACAAAAAAGAGGTCGCCACGTTGCTGAAGGCTCTGCATCAACCAATCCATAGCACCTGGGTGGCGAGTCAACAGGCTTCCCATGTGGTTGTTCAGTCCAGTCACATGAGGCACCGATGCCAGGCTACCGGCCAGCGTATCCTGAAATTGCTGCTCCGTCATATGCAGGGAGAGTCCGCCCGGCCCCAGGGGGTGGCCATCACGGGCATCCATTGGCAGGTGCAGCATCACCTCTTTGCCCGTTGCATGGGCCTGTTCTGCCATCACACGCGCATAGGGGGTATGTGGAAGAAAGGCATAGGTAACGGCACCCGGCAGTTCCAACGCCCTATTGCCATCCTGAAGCCGGTGCCCCATATCATCGATGATAATGGAGATTATAGGCGGTGCCTTTTCCACCCGCGCACTATCAGGCGCTTCAGCTATCACATTCCAACTAGTCAACAGCAGAAACAACGCCAAAAGGAGGGGGGACATGCAGTTCCTTTGAGTGTTGTTCATAAATTTATCAGTCTCGTTTATTCAGGATTTCCAAGCCCTTAAGCAGGTTAAGCGCTTCATTCAATTGATAATCCCGCTCAGCCAGTGGCTTCTCTTTAGAACCATTATTATTCTTTTTGGGGGCAGTTTTTTTGCCATTCCCCTGATCCAGATGCCCTTGCAGATTGGCCTCTTTCAAATGATTGATTCCTGCCCCTTTTTTAGCGGCCACCTTTATATTTTCAAGCACGATATCCGGCATAATACCTTCGGCCTGAATAGATCGACCAGAGGGGGTGTAGTAACGCGCCGTCGTCAATTTAACCGCCCGCTTCTGAGAGATGGGGATGACCGTCTGAACCGACCCTTTACCAAAAGTCTCACTGCCCATGATGACGGCGCGTTTTCGATCTTGCAGGGCACCTGCAACAATCTCACTAGCGGAGGCCGACCCACCATTAACCAAGACTACGATAGGTGCCCCATCCAACACATCATCAGGCGCTGCTTTGAATTTGAGCTGGGAATCATCGATTCGTCCTTCTGTATAAACGATCAGGCCGTCTTCCAGAAAAGCATCGCTGACCGCTACAGCACCATTTAGAACACCGCCAGGATTATTGCGTAGATCCAGAATCAATCCCTTTAGGGTGCCGCCGCTCTCTTCTTTAAGTCGTTGGATATTTTTCAGCATATCCTCACTGGTATGCGCCTGAAAATGAGAGATTCGGATGTAACCAAACGCATCTTCCAGAATTCGCCCTTTGACACTGCTGGTTTTGATAATGTCACGGGTAATTTCTATCTGAAAAGGGGCATCCCGCCCTTCGCGCACCACCATGATGACAATCTTGCTGCCCGGCTTGCCACGCATAATCTTGACAGCATCATTGAGGCTCATGCCTTTAACCGGCTTATCATCCAGACGGATGATAAGGTCACCCGCTTCAACACCAGCCCGTTGTGCCGGGGTATCATCGATGGGAGAGATCACTTTTACAAAACCATTCTCCATTCCTACTTCAATACCCAGGCCACCAAACTCACCTGTTGTACCTACCTTCAGTTCTTTAAATTCATCCTCACCCAGATAAGCTGAGTGTGGATCCAGCCCAGAGAGCATGCCGCGAATCGCATGTTCCAATAGCACCCGGTCGTCCACCGGCTCCACATAATCACGCTTGATGCGACCAAAGATCTCGGCAAAAGCACGTAGCTCCTCCAGTGGCATATCTGGGTTTGCTACGTCAGCATCCTGGCCCTCTTCAGCAATAGCAATACGATCCGGCGAGAAGACCCCACCAATCATTAAACCCAGCGCCAGCACCAGAACAACTTTCAACCTTTGATTCATCTTTAAATCCAAATCGTATCTAATTATCTAAATAGTATAGAACTCAACAGCATAAGCTGATATTTAAAATTTTTCCTCAACTTTCTGCCAAAACTGTTTTGCTTTCGACCCCTATGAACTGGGTTACTCTGTTGCCTTTTATTTTTTTACACCAGCGCTTGGGATTAACCGGCTTGCCCTTTTTACGAATACTAAAGTAGACGCCTGACTTCAACCGCCCGCCACTGCTGCCTACTAACGCAATCATCTCACCCGACTCTACCCAGTCACCGGCCTCTTTAAACAGGCTTTGATTGTGCCCGTAAAGGCTCATATAACCATTACCATGGTCAATAATCAGCAGTAGGCCAAATCCACGCAGCCAGTCCGCAAAGGCCACTCGCCCGTGGTGTACCGCTTTCACTTCCTGACCCTCCTGCCCGGCAATCACCACACCATCCCAACGCAGGCCAGCTCCTTTTGACGTACCAAAGCGCGCAATAAGCTTACCCTTTGATGGCCAGGGCAAGCGCCCTTTCAAGGTTCGAAAAGCTTTATGCGCCACGGCTTCGGCTGGAGGTGGTGTCAGCTCCTGCTGCAATCGCAGCATAAGGGATTTCAGCTGGTGTTCATTCCGCTTCAATCCACCCAGCTCTTGACCCTGACTACTTATTTTTTCTGCAAGCGATTTAACAACCTCATAACGCGCTAGCTGTGCCTTTTTTAGCTCATCTTGCTGCTGTAGCTCTTTGGTCTGCAGCTCTTCTAATCTAGTGGTTTCACTAATGAGATCCGCTTCTGTCTCCTGCAGGTTTTTTATCAACCCTTGGATGAGTGCCAACTGTTCCAGTCTGGCCTGATTAAAGTAGTCGTAATAGGCCATAACCCGGCTAATGGTGGCCGGATCTTGCTGATTAAGCAGGATCTTTATGCGCTCTTGCCGCCCCATGGCATAGGCCGTACGAATCTGCTGTGACAAGAGCGAGCGGTGGGTGTCCAGCTCTTGTTCCTGTTTCACTCGTTTTTTCTGCAACTGTTTGAGCTGCTGCTGTTGACGATCCAGGCTGCCTGCCAGCACACGCAGGCGACGTGCCAACTGACCAATCTTCTGCTCCACCACCTGCAGATCCTTATTCAGCTCAGCCTGCTGATTCTTCGTTGACTCCAACTCTGATTGAAGATTACTGATGCGTCCACGAACCTCTTTCAACTTCTCCTGTTTTGCATCTAACAACACAGCTGCTTGAACAGATGTCATCATTCCAAGCAGCAGTATGCCAACGCCTTGTAGCCACAAAAAACGTACTCGGTGAGATTGAATCATGAATCAGTTAACAGCAGGTTTTAGCTATGATCCACCAAGGGTCGCCCCTCCATCTCTGATGGCTGATCCAGACCCAGCAGCTTCAGCAGCGTAGGTGACAGGTCACAGAGCGACCCATGCTCTGCCAGCACAGCTGGCGCTCCAACATAGACCAGCGGCACCGGATTATGGGTGTGTGCAGTGTGCGGTTGCCCGCTCTGTAGATCCTGCATCTGCTCAACATTACCGTGGTCTGCGGTTATCAGCATCTGGCCGCCCGCACTCTCAAGCGCAGCAACAATCCGGCCCAGGTTTTGGTCTATGGTTTCAACCGCCTTAACTGCTGCTTCATAGATGCCGGTATGCCCCACCATATCCGGGTTGGCCAGATTGCAGATAATGACATCATGCTGCCCCCCTTCAATCGCCTCAACCAATCTATCGGTGACCTCACCAGCACTCATCTCAGGTTGCAGATCATAGGTTGCCACCTTGGGCGACGGCACCAGAATGCGGTCTTCATTATCAAACGGCTCTTCCCGTCCGCCATTAAAGAAGAAGGTGACATGAGCATATTTTTCGGTCTCAGCCAGGCGCAGCTGTCGTAGGCCATGGTTCGCAATAACTTCACCAAAGACGTTATGCAGATCATTGGGGGGGAAAACAACCGGCACATCAAATGACTTGTTGTATTGAGTGAGGGTCACAAAGCCCGTCAGCTTTGGCGTGGCCTTTCGATCAAAGCCACTAAAATCAGGTTCAATAAAGGCCTGGGTGATCTCACGAGCCCGGTCAGAGCGGTAGTTCATGAAGATCACTGCATCACCATCTTCAATCAATGCAGGTTCATCATCAGCCCCCTGGATTCGGGTAGGTTCAACAAATTCATCATTTTCACCGCGTCCATAGGCCTGGTGCAGCGCCGTTACCGCATCGGCCGCCTCATACTCTGCTCGACCCTCTGTCATTACAGCGTAGCCTTTCTCTACCCGCTCCCAACGCTGATCACGATCCATGGTGTAGTAACGCCCGGTAATGCTGGCAATACGGCCAACCCCCTGTTCAGCAAAGACCTCATTCATCGCTTGCAATGAAGGTTCCGCACTTTTTGGTGGCACATCCCGACCATCCAATAAGGCATGCATATAGATTTTGGTGGCACCGCGTTTTGCCGCCATTCTGACCATGGCATGAATATGCTCTTCATGGCTGTGAACCCCACCCGGTGAGAGCAGACCCGTGATATGTATCGCTTTACCATTGGCTACTGCACGATCCACAACCTTCGTAAGAGTGGGGTTGGAATAGAAATCACCAGAGTCGATTGACCGGGTGATACGGGAAAGCTCCTGATAAACCACTCGCCCCGCCCCCAGGTTGAGATGCCCCACTTCTGAGTTCCCCATCTGCCCATCCGGCAGGCCAACTGCCTCACCCGAAGTACCGATCAAGGTGTGAGGGTACTGTTGCCAGAGCCGATCCCATACCGGGGTCTGCGCACCATTAATGGCATTATCATCACCCCCTTCCCTGTATCCCCAACCATCCAGAATAAGCAGTACTACCGGTTTGCCTTGATGTGTCATCAGTTTTTATCTTCGTTGTTAATAATCAGACTATTGAATCATGTTAGCCCAAACTCTGGCAAAGCTATTCCTCTAATCTGCAAGGAAAATCAGCAAGGGTTCTCAATCCATGCCAAAACGGAGTATTATTATGTTCTGTTTTGCTAATGCAGCAACCACCAAGATCGAAACACTCCCATGAAACCACCCATAATAAATGACGACGACATTGCCCGCGCCTCGCTCTCTCTCAAGGCCATGTCTCACCCATTGCGGCTAAAAATCCTGTGTGTTCTGGGCAATGCAGAGATCAGTGTCCAGGATATCGTTGAGCATGTTGGTACTTCACAAAGCAATATCTCCCAACACCTTGCCATTCTGCGGGACAAGGGTATCCTAGCGTGCCGAAAAGACGCCAACCGCGTCTTTTATCGGATCAGCGACAACCGCACTTTGCGTCTCATCAAAATGATGCGGGAGATTTTTTGTACTCAGGGGCACTAGTTTAATAGAGTGACATGGAAGATGCCTTCCACACCGTGACCCCGGGTTTTATACCAATCAGGCAATATGAAAAATGGCACAATTTAACGAATTTGTTGGCAACAACTTCCCCCTCTTCCTCGGCTTGGCTGTTGTTCTGGGCCTGCTGGCGCAGAATCTCTGGGCAAGTTTTATGAATAAAGCAGCCCTTGATCCTGCACGCGCTACAGAGCTAATCAATCGGGAAGATGCCCTGGTGGTTGATGTCCGAGCCATGGCCGATTACGCAAAAGGCCACATCATCAATGCCATCAATATCCCCAGCAATGGTTTTAAAGACCAGCTGCACCAGCTAAAAAACAAGGAGCAGCCCATTATTGTAGCCTGTAGCACGGGCTCAACATCCGGCGGCATCTGCAAGATATTGCGTGAAAACGGCTTTGAAAAAACCTATGAGCTAAAAGGCGGCATGATGACGTGGTCAAGCGTCAATCTACCACTCAGTAAAAAATAAAAAAACTAATCAGGGACTGCCAAGCCTGGGGGACAACAGCGAAGGAAAGCCATCATAAGTCAGATTTTTCTGATCGATTGAAGCGAATATACCTATATTTAATACAATCAATCGGAAGGTCTGGCCAAAATAGCTTTTCCGCAGTAGATTCACCCTAGTCCTGCAGCCACCCAATAATCTATAAACCTGACCACTGGACACTAAAATGACTGATAACGAGAAAGAGCAAGCCACTGAAACCGCACGTGAGTTTGCAATTCAACGCATCTATATTAAGGACATCTCCTTCGAAGCGCCCAATGCCCCTCAAATTTTCAACACCGAGTGGAAACCAGAATCCAACCTAAATCTCAACAGCGAAGCAAAGCAGGTAGGTGATGATAGCTACGAGGTCGTCCTCTCTGTCACCGTCACCACCAAGGTTGATGGCAAGGTAGCCTTCCTGGTTGAAGCGCAGCAGGCTGGCATCTTCAGACTGGTTGGTTTTGAAGATGAGGAAAAAAACCACATGCTGGGCAGCTACTGCCCCAATACCCTGTTTCCCTATCTGCGCGAAGTGGTCTCCGACTTGGTTACCAAAGGCAGCTTCCCACAGCTCGTGCTCACCCCTGTTAATTTCGACGCACTCTATGCCCAACACCTGGCTGAACGCACTGCCAAAGAGAAGGCAGACAGCAGCGCCACAACGCACTAATCACGGCTGAGACCCCGCTATGTCGGCAACACCAACCATCGCTGTACTGGGTGCAGGTTCCTGGGGTACTGCCCTGGCCATCCTGCTCAGCCGCAATGGCAACAACGTGCGGCTTTGGGGCCACCTCAAAGAGGAGATCACCCCGCTACAGCAGGATCGAGAGAACCGGCAATACCTGCCCGGCGTTCCGCTGCCTGAGCTATTACAGCCGGTCTCTGATCTGACTGAAGCAGTACAAGGTGCTGATGAGCTGCTCATCGTAGTTCCCAGCCACGCCTTCCGTCAGGCACTGGAGGCAATCAAGCCTCTGATTACCGCAGATACTCCGGTAAGCTGGGCCACCAAAGGATTGGAACCCAAAACCCGCAAGCTGCTGCATCAGGTCGCACTCGAAGTGTTGGGCGAACGACCCATCGCCGTAGTTTCAGGCCCAACCTTTGCCAAAGAGGTTGCCGCTGGCTTACCGACTGCCATCACCGTCGCTTCACCCTCAGAAGAGCATGCCCAACGTTTTGCTGGTTATCTCAACTCTGACTGTTTTCGTGCCTACACCAGCAACGATATCATCGGTGTACAGATTGGCGGTGGCGCTAAAAACGTACTTGCCATTGCCGCGGGCATTGCTGATGGCCTTGGCTTTGGTGCCAACACCCGAGCCGCTCTGATCACACGGGGACTGGCTGAAATCATGCGCCTGGGAGCCGCCGTTGGTGGCAAACCTGAGACCTTTATGGGATTGGCTGGGCTGGGCGATCTGGCGCTCACCTGCACCGATAATCAATCACGCAACCGGCGCATGGGGCTAGCGCTAGCCAAAGGGTTGACCATCGAGCAGGCACGCAAAGAGATCGGGCAAGAGGTGGAAGGTGTCGGCACCGCCCAGGAGGTTTTCGACAAAGCCAACGAATTGGGCGTAGAGATGCCAATCACAGAGCAGGTCTACCGGATACTCTACGAAGGGTTAGATCCGAAAGAGGCCGTGCATCGGCTATTGACCAGGGACATCAAAGCAGAATACTAACTGCCACCGGCAAACCCCTGTTGTCGCCATGCCTCATAAAGAATAACGGCCGTGGCATTCGACAGATTCATACTTCGGTTTTCCGGCAGCATCGGGATGCGAATCAGCTGTTCAGGCGGCAACTCATCCAATAGGGATTGCGGCAGACCTCGCGTCTCCGGCCCGAACAGCAGGGCATCCCCCGCTTCATAGGCAGCATCCGTGTAGTATTGGGTAGCTCGCGTGGTGCAGGCAAAGAGACGAGCAGGCTGGCAAGCCGACATAAAGGCCGCCATGCTTTCATGCTCCTGCACCCCCACCCATTCACGGTAATCCAGCCCAGCACGGCGCAGGCGTTTATCATCCAGGGTAAAACCCAATGGGTGAATGAGGTGTAAAGTGCTGCCAGTATTGGCACACAGGCGTATGATATTACCCGTATTGGGTGGTATCTCCGGCTCAAACAGAACAATATGAAACATAGGTCTATCTCATGGCATCAAACTCAGACACATCCCTGGCTGTAGATTTCTGCGGACTCAATTTCAACACCCCCCTCGTACTGCTGTCAGGCTGTGTCGGCTTTGGCGAAGAGTATACGCGGGTGAAAGGCTTTTCCAACCGGGATGCTGGTGCCATCTGCCTGAAAGGCACCACAGGAGAAGCTCGCCCAGGCAATCCACCACACCGGGTCTACGAGACACCCAACGGCATGCTGAACGCTATTGGCCTACAAAACCCTGGGGTCGACAAGGTGGTCGATGAAATCCTGCCACAGCTCGACTTTGATGAAACCCGTTTCATCGCCAACGTCTCCGGCTCCAGCATTGAGGAGTATCAGGCGGTTACCGAGCGCTTCAATGACTCACCCATCGATGCCATCGAGGTCAACATCTCCTGCCCCAATGTAAAAGAGGGGGGTGTCACCTTTGGTAACGACCCAGCCATGTCTGCCAAAGTGGTAGAGGCCTGTCGCAAAGCAACTGATAAGCCACTGATCATCAAACTCTCACCCAACCAGACCGACATTGCCGCCAACGCCAAAGGCTGTATTGAAGCCGGTGCCGATGCCTTCTCAGTGATCAACACCCTGATGGGCATGGCCATCGACATCGAAAGCCGCACCCCCATTATTGGCAACAATCAGGGCGGTCTCTCCGGTCCGGCCATCAAGCCAGTGGCACTGCTCAAGGTGCATCAGGTCTATCAGGTCTGCCGCGATCACAATATCCCCATCATCGGCCAGGGCGGCATTTGCAACGCCGAAGATGCTATTGAATTCCTAATTGCCGGAGCCACTGCTGTCGGCATCGGCACCGCACTCTTCTACGACCCGCTGGTCTGCCAGAAGATCAACCAGGGCATTCAAGAGTACCTGGCGCGGCATGAGTTGCAATCTGTAGCGCAACTCACCGGCACACTGCAGCTGCACAGCCGGTAGCCTCCTACACAGGGCGCATGCGTTGGTGGCTTTTTTACCCCATTTATGAAATAACAGGCTATCGCAACCCCGGCTATCCGCCCTGCTGCCAACAGTCGGACATTGGCTGCAGAGACATATATTTTTTAACAAATGAGCAAAACTATGAATTTACACGACACACTCCGTCAAGAAATCGCAAACAATCCCGTATTAATTTTCATGAAAGGCTCACCCAATCAGCCCATGTGTGGATTTTCAGCCAATGCCGTCGCCGCAATGATGAGCACAAATCTCTATTTTGCCCACGTGGACGTATTGCAGAACATGCAGATTATGCAGGTGCTACCAGAAATCTCAGAGTGGCCTACTTTTCCCCAGATATTTATCGACGGTGAACTGATTGGTGGTGGCGATATTGTTATTGAACTCAATAACAGTGGTGAGCTAAAACCTTTGATGGAAGCCGCCATCAATAAAAAAGAGACGGTCTGAGTATGAACAAGGATGAGGTCATTGCTCTAATTAAAGTGGATTTCCCCGATGCCGAGGTCTTGGTGGATGGAGCAGATTGTAATTTCTCCTGCATCGTTATCTCCCCTGCATTTGAAGGCCTGGGGCTGCTGCAAAAACAGAAAGCCGTGTTGGCAACCGTAAAGGAGCAGATCACCCGTGGTGAATTGCACGCCATGTCCATCAAGGCATACACACCGGAACAGTGGGCAAAGGTACAAACGGGAAAATAGCCTGATACAGCAACTTTGTAGAAGCTATCCCGCCAGGAAAAGGGAAAACGTCCTCTCTCTACATCAACAACTTTTCTAACACCGCCACCGCACCATTACTGCGGTGGCGGGCAGCGTTCTGCCCACCTCCATTCTCTGGCTTTTTTCTATCCATCTGAAGCTGGAGCAGATGGGCACGGCCAAGGGAGAGGTAATGCCGGACATTCAAGAGTACCTGGAGCGGCACAAACTACAGTCTCGCCACTCAACTCACCGGCACACTACAGCTACATAGCCGATTAGTTAAGTAAAATACCTTAAGTTTTAACTCTCACTCCTGGTTCCCATAGTTTTCCATAGGAACCTACTATTTTGATCTTTTAGCACTAGTTTTATTTTGGCTCATCTATAATTTAGATGGCGGAAAATATAACAGCAAAATCAGCACTCTAACGTATTGATTCACAAGTGCTAATACACATTTTGAGATCACACAGCCTGTTGAATGGAGCCAATTTAGAAAAAAATCCTTAAGGCTAGAAAAACATCTGCCGAAATATACTCTACATCTATCAAATTTAATTTTTGATAAATATCAATATACGGGACTCATTAATACATCACTTTCTGCATTAGTGGTGCATTTATGAAAACAAGGAGAAGAGAGAGTCATGCTTTTAAAACAGAAAATGATTATTGGCGCTGCTATGCTTGCTGCCATCCCCGTTATTATCTCAAGTTTTGTAATTCAGACAGTAGCTACCAACTCAAGCCGTGAGGCTCTCCATGAGGCTGCAAGAGAGCGCCTGGTTGCAGTGCGTGATGCTACCAAAGAGGGGATTGAAGATTACTTTGGGGTCATCCAAGATCAAGCTCTCACCTTCTCAGAGAACCGCATGGTGATTGAGGCAATGCAGGGGCTCAAGAAGAGTTTTCGAACCTACCAAAACGACGCTTTCATCACGGATACCAACGATCTTCGTGCACAGTTGGGGAGTTACTACTCCGGAGAGTTCTCCACTGAATACCAGCAGCGAAACACTGGAGATCAATCCAGCACAGCTCAATGGCTGACGCAGCTAGATGATGAGTCTGTGGCTCTTCAGTACCGTTTTATCACAGCAAACCCCAACCCTCTGGGAGAGAAGCACAAGCTGACTGACCTCAACGATAATACAGCCTATGGCCAGCAGCATGCCCTTTACCATCCGGTGATCAGCAGCTACCTGGAGAAGTTTGGTTATTACGATATCTTTCTAGTGGATTCCGAGACGGGCGATATCATCTATTCAGTATTTAAGGAGCTGGATTACACCACCTCCCTGAAGAGTGGTCCTTTTGCCAACACCGGCATTGGCGAAGTCTTTCGTAAAGCAAACCAGGCAAGCACTCCTGATTTTATTGCACTCACTGATTTTGCACCCTACCCCCCCTCCTATCAGGATCCCGCAGCTTTTATCGCCTCTCCCATTTTCGATAATGGAGAAAAGATTGGCGTACTGATTTTTCAGATGCCCATTGATCGCATCAACTCAATGATGACTCATAATGGTGAGTGGAAAACCGCAGGGTTGGGAGCTTCGGGCGAAACCTATCTGGTCGGGCCAGATAACCGCCTGCGCAGCATGAGCCGTTTTCTTATTGAAGATAAGGCAGGTTATGTGGAGGCCCTTGAAAAGGGCGGCATTTCACCTGATCTTCTGCAGCTGATTGAGGCCAAAGGAACCAGTATCGGGCTACAACCTGTGGAATCACCAGGCAGCAAAGCGGCATTGGCAGGTAGCGCCAGTTTTGACATCTTTCCTGATTACCGGAATGTGCCGGTGCTTTCCGCCTATGCTCCCATCGGTATTCAAGGGCTACACTGGGCCATTATGAGTGAGATTGATGAGGCTGAGGCCTTTGCTGCAGCAGATGCATTAGCCTCTGAAATCCTAACGCTCTCTTCAGGTATTGCCATTGTGCTCATAGTGGTTGCCATTGGCGTAGGCTTTTGGTTTGCCGCCCTGATCACCAAACCCATCATTACATTAAGTAAGACCATTGAAGAGATAGAGCAGCATTCCGATCTTACCCGGAGTATTGATATCAACTCCAAAGATGAGATCGGCACAATGGCAAACGCCCTCAATACCATGCTGACCAAGTTTCGCACCAGTCTGCAGCAGGTTTCCAGCGCAACCAATCAGCTGGCAACCGCAGCAGAGGAGACCTCTGTCGTCACTCAGCAGACCACTGAAGCTGTTCAGCAGCAGCTGTCTGAGACCACACAGGTAGCCACAGCAATGAACGAGATGAGTGCCACGGTGCAAGAAGTGGCAGCCAATACAACGCATAGCGCAAGTGCTTCACAGGATGCCAATCAAGAATCAGTTGAGGGGCAACGCGTTGTGGATAACGCCATTTCACAGATCGATGAGTTAGCTAAACAGGTTGAAAATGCAGCCTCTGTGATTCATGAAGTAAAGCAGGATAGCGAGAATATCAGCACCGTATTAGACGTTATCCGTGGCATCGCAGAACAGACCAACCTACTGGCACTCAATGCAGCTATCGAGGCAGCCCGCGCCGGCGAACAAGGCCGGGGGTTTGCAGTGGTGGCTGATGAAGTGCGCACCCTGGCAAGCCGCACACAGGCATCTACAGAAGAGATCAATGAGATGATCATAAAGCTGGAGAGTGGATCACAAAAGGCTGTGTCAGTAATGGAGCAGAGCCAGGTTCAAGCTCAATCAGCTGTGGAGCAAGCCACCAAGGCAGGCAGGTCATTGACGGCAATTACTGAAGCAGTGAAACGCATCAATGATATGACCACTCAGATTGCCAGCGCTGCAGAAGAGCAGAGTTCTGTTGCAGAAGAGATCAACCGCAATGTTGTCAGCATCAACACCATGGCTGAACAGACCTCCAATGGGACACAGAGCACAGCCGCCGCAAGCACAGAGTTATCACGGCTTGCTGTAGAACTTCAGGGATTAGTTAGTCAGTTTAAAACCTGAGATTAAACATAATAGTTCTGACTTAATTTTACAGACAGTGCCAGATCTAGAGTGGCTGTAGTCCAGTATAAAAAGCCATTCGAATATTTGCTTATAAGAAGAACTAACTTAAAAAGTGCGGCAAGGAAATGTGCCATGCATCATCGCCAGCTTTGTGAGCAACGACAACAGCTCCCGAAGGAGCCGCTGTGTTGAGTAATTATTTGACCCGTTGGCTAGTGGATGCAGGCGCGGGCTTGAGGGAGTTAAGCGGAGAGCTTGCGTTGGCACCGGGTAAAACCAACCCCAGCCAGGCCGATAACGAAGAGGAGCAATGTGGCAGGTTCGGGGACATCGTTCGTAGTAATTGTCCAAATAGAGGCAGGCCAAGACCACCCGGGTTGTGCTATTAGATCACCTGCATCGTTATACAATAAGTAGTCTATCGTGTGATACCACAGATCCATGTCAGGCCAACCTGACTGTAAAGGTGTTTCAGAGTTAAGCCTATCAGCATCAACAGTGAGGCTTAGCTGCATATCCCGAGGAATGGTGGCACCAACATCATAGTCTTGCCACATGAAAAGGGGGCTCAGGTAATTACTTATATCAACACTGTTAACAACGAATTTTAGATTTGTTATAGCGGTGTCGGCAGGGAAGTAGCTAATCGGATCATAATTCCCTGGTCCTCGCAGGTAATCATCAAAGTCAAATTCTATAACTAAGTCTACATCCGGTTGGCTGAAAGCGGTGTTATAGCTGTAATGAAAACTTGTAGCTGACCCCACGGCAGGCAGCATCAAAACAAAAAACACAATACCGATGAACATTGATTTTTTTGACATTATATTCCTCTTTTAGCTTTACGATTATCTCCGTAAATCTTTGATTTTCCATATATCTACCCCCCTCCCAGCTTTGAATGTGCTTGGAAACGGAGTTCAGACTCAATTTCGGCTTTTCCATCTTTAATAGACGCAAAATATGTTCCATAACAATAATCACAATTATTTCAATGAGTTACATATTTACGATTATTGATAGGGCATATAAAGTGTAAAAAATACTGACATTTTTCTATCTTGTTTTGGGTTGGTGCTCGCAGTATTTATACTAAAAACTGCGTGAAAGAGTTTAATTCTTAATACTAACAGCTGGTTAATGAATGAGATGAGCATTGAAATATGAGTGTAAAATTTCCTGACATAAAAAATCTCACCAAAGCGGGGCATAAAAGCCCAATCATGAGCCTTATGATGATGGAGTCTTCAGAAGCAAATGTTATTTAAAAAATATGACCTTTTTAAATGCATCTGCACTGCGTGTCACATTTGCCGCTGATTCCAGGTAAAATCGCACCCCATGTTGACCTATCCCGATATCGATCCTGTTCTTGTTGCCCTTGGCCCGCTGAAGGTTCACTGGTATGGCCTGATGTATTTGATCGCCTTTGCCAGTGCCTGGTGGCTGGGCAGGCTGCGCGCTGCACGCCCCAATTCGGGCTGGAAGTTGGAAGCAGTGGACGATATGCTTTTTTACGGCGCGCTTGGTGTCGTGCTGGGCGGACGTATCGGTTATGTGCTGTTTTATGATTTCTCCCGCTTTGTTGATGACCCACTGATTCTGATTGCTATCTGGAAAGGCGGCATGTCATTTCATGGCGGTTTTCTGGGTGTACTGGTTGCCATGTGGTTTTTTGCCCGCCGTCAGAAGATGTCCTTTTTTCAGATGATGGATTTTGTTGCACCGCTGGTGCCTATCGGTCTGGGTGCCGGGCGCATGGGTAATTTCATCAATGGCGAGTTGTGGGGCGCACCAAGCAGTGTGCCATGGGCAATGCGCGTACCTTGCAACGAATTTGTTGAGCTATGCTCCTATAAATTACGCTTGCCATTTGGAACTGAATTTACCCCGCCCCTTCACCCCAATCAGCTCTATGAAGCAGCACTGGAGGGCGTGGCACTATTTCTGCTATTATGGTTTTTTTCCGCCAAGCCCCGACCTGTGATGGCTGTCTCTGCCATGTTTTTGCTGGGGTACGGGCTGTTTCGATTTGCAATTGAATTTGTACGCATGCCAGATGCGCACCTTGGGTATCTGGCTTTTGACTGGGTAACCATGGGGCAGGTGCTAAGCCTGCCGATGATTATTGGCAGTGTTGTGCTTTTTGTTTTAGCCTACCGAAAAAAAGAGGCCGTGTAAGAAATGCGCAATGCTGTTAGATAAAAATTAGACTCTGTTACAAGAGATTGTGAAGTATAAATACATCTTAGATGTAAAATTCAGTAGGTCGGGTGATGAGAGAATATTTAGATCTGTGTAAAAGAATTGTTGATAGCGGCCACTGGATTGAAAACCAACGTACTGGAAAGCGCTGTCTGACAATAATAAATGCAGATCTAACCTACAACGTAGCAGACAATCAGTTTCCTCTCGTTACCACTAGAAAAAGCTACTGGAAGTCAGCCATAGCAGAGTTGATTGGTTACTTACGTGGCTATAGCAATGCCGCAGACTTTCGAGCATTGGGCACAAAGACATGGGACGCCAATGCCAACCAAAACAGAGCCTGGCTCAATAATTCCTATAGAAAGGGTGAAGACGACATGGGGCGCGTTTACGGCGTCCAAGGTCGCAGCTGGCAGAAGCCGGATGGAGGTGCGATTGATCAACTCCGCAAGATAGTGGACGACCTATCAAACGGAGTTGATGATCGCGGAGAAATTCTTACCTTTTACAATCCAGGTGAGTTTCATATGGGGTGTTTGAGACCCTGTATGCATACCCACACTTTTTCACTGCTGGGTGACACCCTCTATTTGACCTCATATCAGCGCTCATGTGATGTGCCACTTGGCCAAAACTTCAATCAGATACAGGTCTTTACCTTTCTGAAGTTAATGGCGCAGATTACCGGAAAACAACCCGGAGAGGCTTATCACAAGATAATCAATGCCCATATCTATGAAGACCAGCTTGAGTTAATGCGCGATGTACAGCTTAAACGCACGCCATATTCACCCCCTCAGCTGCATATCAATCCAGATATCAAAACACTCGAAGACATTGAAACCTGGGTAACACTGGACGATTTTGAGGTCACAGGCTACAAACACCATGATCCCATTTCTTATCCATTTTCTGTATGAATAGCTGGACGAAAAGCCTAACCCCCTAAGTCTGTCACCATTTAGTTCCTATTTTCAAAGCCTTGAAGCATTTTCAATCTAAACTTAATTATTAAGTGAGGATCATCTATGCGAACAATTGAAGCCATTGGTGCAGCATCCTGTATTGCGGGCAACCGCTTTGGTTGCTGCGGCGGACCGCACATGTTGCGACACTCCGGGATTGTGGGCGCTTTGACGCGGCAACATCGCTTGCTGCTGCATTGGCAACAGGTTTTGGAACCACATGAAGGGCTGGAAAAAGAGGCCGCACTGCGCGAGCTTTTTCATAATCTATCCCAGCAGGTACAGACGCTGGTTAGGCGGCAACGCCCCTTTGTATTTATGGGCGGTGACCACGCCTGCGCCATGGGGGTCTGGGGCGGCGTGCTCTCTGCCATGCAGCGGCGGCGAGATCTTGGGCTGATCTGGATTGACGCCCATATGGATTCACACACCTTTGCCACCTCCAATTCAGGCAACATCCATGGCATGCCGCTGGCAGCTCTGTTGGGACAGGCCGACCCCAGACTTGCCAGCATCTATGGCCAACACCCTTTTCTTGACCCATCACGTCTAACATTAATTGGCGTACGCAGCTATGAAAAGGCCGAGCAACAATTGCTCAAGCGCCTGGGAGTGCAGGTGTACGATATGGCCAGAATTCGCCAGTCTGGGGGGTTGGGTGTCGTGCTACGCCGGGTGCTGAATAGCATGCGTAGCCGCTGTCGCCACTATGGCGTTACCATTGATCTGGATGGCATAGATCCACGGGATGCCCCAGGTGTTGGCGTTCCCGTGGCGGGCGGTTTATCGGGTGCCACACTGTGCCGAACATTAAAAGGCCTGGGATCAGACCCCAAACTGGTGGGCCTGGAGATTTCCGAGTTCAACCCTTTGCGTGATATAGATCACCGTACAGAACAGTTGGTGGAGCGGTTGGTGGGTTCAGTTTATGGTGACCGCTGGCGCTAATCACTCATCAAAGCACCAAACAGATCTTTGGGGTCAGCCAGATCAGGGATCAATGAGGTCTCCTGGCCAATGCCGGTCTCTTCAGCCAGTGCATTTACCAGCCGCAGGGCAGAGTAGTCCTCCAAAGCGAAGCCTACCGAATCAAAGATCGTCAGCTCTTCATCGGACTCACGTCCAGGCCGGCGACCCGTAATAATTTCCCACAGCTCAGCATGGATAGCAGCCTCAGGCCGGTTTTGGATCTCACCCTCTATCTGGCTCTGAGGGCGATATTCCACCACAATTTTGGCATGATCCAGCAGCGCGGGATCCAATTCTGTTTTACCGGGGCAATCACCACCCAGCGCATGAATATGTGCCCCTGGGCTGACCATTTCTTGGGTTAATATCCGATTATGGCGCTTGGCGGCCGTGGCTGTGACAATCAGGCTGGCACCTTCAACCGCTTCTGTTGCACTTTGGCACGCTCTCAGACGCGGAAAACGTCCTTTGAGATTATTCGCAAACTTATCCATCGCTTTGGCATCGGGGTCATAGTAGCGCACAGCATGGATATCACAGACTCCAGCCAATGCAGAGACTTGAAATTCTGATTGGGCACCCGTGCCAATAATCGCTAATACATGGCTCTCCTTACGGGCCAGATGCTGCGCTCCAAGCGCTGCTGTCGCAGCCGTTCGCAGGGCTGTCAGCCAGGTCATCTCACACAACATTAATGGATAACCCGTAGCAACATCTGCCAGCATTCCCACTGCCACAACACAGAGCTTTCCCTGCTTTGTATTGTTGGGGTGACCATTTACATATTTAAAGGCATACAGATCATCATCCGCACTCGGCATTAGCTCAATCACACCATGAGGGTAATGTATTGCATGGCGTGGGCTCAGCTGAAACTGTTCCCAGCGGCTAAAATCCTCCTCCAGATTTTTAAGCAACCGTGCATTAAATTCATCCAGCCCCATATGGCGAACCAGCTGACACATATCGGTTGTTGTGATCAATCTCATGCAGCACTCCTCAATAGTAAAACCTATAGACTAAAGTCTAGCTGGCTTTTACCCTTATGCTGCAAACTGCGTGATATGATCCGGCATTATGAAATCCACTGCCCCCACTATTTCCCTCATTGCCGCCATGGCCGAAAACCGTGCCATTGGCATCAATAACAGCATGCCCTGGCATCTACCTGCTGACCTGCGCCATTTCAAGGCGCTAACGGTTGGCAAACCGATTATTATGGGGCGCAAGACATGGGAGTCATTGCCCGGACTATTGCCTGACCGACCGCACATTGTGGTGACCAGAAAACCAAACTATCAGGCCAAAGGGTGCCAAGTCGTTCACTCAATTGATGAGGCATTGGCTGCTGCTGGCGACGTTCCCGAAGTGATGATTGTAGGCGGTGCTGCCTTTTATGCCGCCATGCTACCGCAGGCTGACCGCCTCTATCTCACCCAGGTAGAAACCACCGTAGAGGGCGATGCTTTTTTTCCTGATTACAACACCGCAGAGTGGCAACTAATAACTCAAGAACAACATGCCGCAGATGAAAAAAACCCTTTTCCATACCGCTTTTTAACACTGGAGCGCCGCTGTTAAAACGAATTCCCCCTTGCACTAAAACCCACTATAGCGTTAAGTTATTATCAACGGGGTTGAAAGAAGGCAGAATCGAATGAAGACTTTCACTAGGCGCACCATTGCAGCAGTTACCGTTCTTTTCCTGATAGGTTGTCAAAGCAATCCATCCACGCAGCAGATAACACATGTCAAGGTAGCAGGCTTTACCCCTTTTGGCGTAACCGGTGGTTATGATGTTGGATCACTCATTGACTACTCTAACCAAAATTATAAAACGCTATTCACATCAGAATATATTGAGCAAAATGCAAAACCCGAAGCTCAAGATATGCTTTACAAGCTTTTTCATACCCCTTTAACACCCGTCTCACCCAGCTATAACGACAATCAAAAAAAGCAGTTCATGGGGGCTATTCAGCGCGTTTTGCATACAGGTGACTTTAATCTATCAGCCAATGCAAAGGCGGCGATTGACAAAATAGACAGGGTTGATATCACTGTGAGAGATGCCGTTAAAAAATCGGCCGCTGCACCTGAAGAGCTTCAATATCAGATTATTGAAGCCATCCCCCCAAGAGGGGGCACCATTATTGGTATAACAACCAAGACAGGTATGGCAGAGACACCTGTTGCAGTAAGCAGCATTCTGGTGTTCAACCAGGCCACCGTCACTATATATTTTGACAGCTCAGTTAGCTCTGCTGAACGCATAGAGATATTCGATAAAATTCACTTTGAGAACCGAGTTGTTATCAAGCTTGGCTCGATGAAAAACAACAGCATCATGATTGAATACACTAAACCCACGATTGTGGCATTCAAAGGCTTCAGCTTTGATAAGCAATCCGCTCGTTTCTACATGAAAAATGGAAGACTGCCGACACCGGAAGAGTCACAGGCTCAAGCGCTCACTACTGCTAAATATAAGAAGAGAAAGGAGCAGAACAAGGCACACGCCGATATCCATAAAAACAGGGATGTCAATGAGACAGGTATGATTAATCGTGGCTGGAGCCCATCATATTAATGCCTGCCTCTTTATGCACCGCTGATCTTTATTGTTTTGGTTACGCTGGAGAGTGTTTTTTGCAGGCCAATCTTATCTTTTGCATTGATAATAATAGGTGATCGCCAATTGGTGTGCATGGGAATATCTGTTGCCCGGCGCTGGCCGTCATCATCCGCCTTATAAACCATAAGCAAAATCATTAGGTTTTCAGCATCTTGGATTTTTAACAGCCCCTGATCCTCATCGCTCAGCAACATTTCATACTCATGCCCAAACAGGAAGGGCTCCATGAGAGAGAAACAGACCTCCACATCATCTAATGACTGCAGACATCGCAACGGCTCATATTCGTCAGAATGAAACAGTTTAAACCGCTTACACTCATCAAACCCTGGCAGCCCATTGGGAAAAGTAATAATTGTGTCGGGATCAATCTCCTGCTGCCCAAAACATACCGTGCTTATTTTCATAGATTTAACTGCCATTGGTTATCTGCAAATAGGTTAGCTATATGATCGACCACTAGCGCCAAAGCTTAACCAAAATTTATACAGAAACTGGCAATCCTTTACCTGGGTTAAGAATATTATTTGGATCGAACTGACGCCGGATATCATGCATCAGCCGCAGGGTGACCGGATCAATCTCCCGATCAACAAAATCCCTTTTCTCCAGGCCAACACCATGTTCACCGGATAGCGTACCATCCAGCTTCAAAACCAGATCAAAGGCATCACTAAGACAAGATGCTGCCCGCTGCATCTCATCTGGATCATCTGGGTTCACCAGCAGATTAACGTGGATATTGCCATTGCCTGCATGGCCAAAATTAACAATCTGAATCTGATGGCACTCTGCCAGCTGCTCCAATCCATCTATAAGTGCAGGAATGCGTGAAACGGGTACCACCACATCTTCATTGATCTTCTTGGGTGCCACACTGCGCAGAGCCGGTGAGAGTGCCTTACGTGTCGTCCACAGTGCAGCCACCTCCTCTTGGGTTTTGGCCCGGTAGATATCAACCACACCATCAACCCTGGCGGCCTGCTCTACGGCTGCTACAGATTGATCCAGCCCATACTCCGGGCCATCCACTTCGATCATCAATAGCGCACCAATCTCATCATCCAACTGTAGATCAGAGAAATTACGCACCATTTTAATGGATGCACCATCCATAAATTCCAACGCACAAGGAGTGACAGGCTGAGCCATGATGGCAGAGACAGCAGCGGCAGCTGCATGGATATCCCGATAGGTGGCACGCAGGGTGCATTTTGCTTCCGGCAGGGGCGTTAATTTGAGAGTGGCCTCTGTGATAATGGCCAGCGTGCCTTCTGAGCCAATCAGCAGGCGAGTCAGGTCATAACCCACCACACCTTTGGTGGTCATGACACCGGTTCGAATCTCCTCACCCAATCCTGTGACGGCCCTCAACCCCAAGGTATTTTCACGGACAGTGGCATATTTAACCGCACGGGGGCCGGCAGAGTTGTAAGCCAGATTACCACCCACCGTACAAACTGCCGCACTGGAGGGGTCGGGTGGCCAGAAGAAGCCATGCTCTGCGAGGGCCAGCTGCAGGGTTTGATTTGTCACACCCGGCTCAACCCGGGCAAGGCGATTAGCGGGATCAATCTCCAGGATCTGCGACATGCGCTCCAGTGACAGCACAATGCCACCATGATCTGGCACTGTGGCGCCTGTCGTGCCTGTACCCCGGCCACGAGCAATCAAAGGGATCCTCTCCCGGTTGCACAGCCGCACCAGATCACGCACCTGCTCATGACGGGTTGCAAAGGCCACGGCCTGAGGAAGTGCCTGCCTACGGCTATTGTCATAGCCGTAGGACCAACAATCTGCTGGATCAGTCAGTAAACCACCGGGGCCAGTAATAGATTCCAGCTCACCGACCAATGATGAAGCGAGCGGTACTGCAGAATCAGTAGTATTCAAAGACCTTAACCACCCGCTTTACACCGGTGACATAGCGTACCTTCTCTACCACCTGTCGACCCTCTTCTTCTTTGATAATGCCCATCAAAAACACCGTGCCTTGAGATGTCACCACCTTCACACGTGAAGGATCAAAGCCTTTACTGTCAACACGCAGCAACTCCAGCTTAATCTTGCTGGTCAGATATACATCATTGGTTTGATCCAACAGCGTGCCACTTGGTCCAATAACTACCTCATTGTGCACCCGTTCAATCCGTTGGATATTACTCACCAGCTCAGCAAACCGGTCACTGATCTCTTGTGTATCTGCCTCGCCTGACAGCAGCACCTTCAGATTGTAACTGGTGATGCTGATATTGCTGTGCTCACTAATCTCAGGGTGATCCAACAGCAACTTCAACGCTTTAATCTCAACAGCCTGATCTTCCAACATGGTTGGTGCAGTACGGCGGTCATGCACCATAGCCGCACCCGTTGCTGCACCACCCACAACGGCGGTAGTACAGCCCATAAGCTGTGAAATTAGCGCCAACAACACGATCAGAAAAATAGCTCTCATAGTCAGTTTCTCCTTATCCCAGCAACTGCTGATCAATCAGATCACACAGGCAATGGATGGCCAATAGATGCACCTCTTGAATGCGTGCCGTAGTTTCAGAGGGCACCCTTATCTCTTTATCACCATCCTGCAGCAGAGTAGCCAGTCGGCCTCCGTCTTTACCACTGAGCGCAACCACATACATTTCACGCTCATGGGCAGCTTCAATAGCCGCATTCACATTGGGCGATGCCCCACTGGTGCTGATGGCCAGCAACACATCGCCAGGCTGACCCAAGGCCCGCACCTGTTTAGCAAACACCTCTTCATAATCATAATCATTGGCGATTGAGGTCAGAGTCGAGCTATCGGTGCTAAGCGCAAAGGCAGGCAGCCCGGGGCGCTCACGCTCAAAACGGTTCAGCATCTCTGATGAGAAATGCTGGGCATCAGCTGCTGAGCCACCATTGCCACAGCTCAGTGTTTTGCCACCCTCCATCATACGGCTGACAATCAGTTGAGCTGCTTCAGCAATGGGTGCTGCCAACAGATCTTGCGCCTCAGCCTTGGTTTGGATGCTATCGTTGAATAGCTGCTTAACTCGGTTGGTTAATTCGGTCATTGGGTCTCTGTTGTATTGGAGGTGTTTGTAAAGCTTTTGGGGTGGTTCCTGGCAAGGCCAAAAATTGGTGAAAAAGCGGAGTTTACACGAAGTAAATGAGCATTTTGAGCCAATTTTTAACGCCGCTAGGGGCCTCCCCAAGGGTTTTACAAGTACCTCATGTTCAAAAATTGGCCTGGAATGCATCCTTGATCCAGCTGATATTCTGCTGCTCTTTGCCCACGATAGCCAGCATGTCAAACCGGCAGGGCGGCATTTTACGATCATTTTTAGATTGCAGGTAATGGGTTGCCGTCGTAATGATGCGTCGCTGCTTGGATGGGGTGACACTCTCAGCGGGTGATCCAAACCCCGTGTTTTTTCGGTAACGCACCTCAACAAATGCCAGGGTTTCACCATCCTGCATAATCAAATCAATCTCACCTTGCCGACAGCGGTAGTTGCGCTCTACCAGCCGCAAGCCCTGTTGTTCCAGATAGATCCGTGCTGTCTCTTCCGCTTTGGCTCCTGTCTCTCCTGGCAGTGGCCTCATATCTGTTTATCTGCATCACTGGTTGGCATTGCAGGAACAGGAGACGGTGCAAGTGGGGCTGGAGCAGCCGGCACTACGGTTGGAAAAATCAGTGGTGGCAGGTCATCCCCTGGCGCAGTTAAACCTGATTCAATACGTGGTGCATATCCCAATACATCAGGTATGCCTTTGCGTATTTGCGCCCACACCAAACGTCGATGCACCTGATTAATCTCATCCAGATAGAGGTTTCCAGTCTGCCCATCCAGCGTCTCCCAAGGGCTAATCTTGAGCCGTTCCAGATGTGGCAGCAAGTTGAAGCTATCTATTCCCATTGCATAGAGCCGTTGATAGATACGCTTGGCGTTTGGAAAAGCAGCCGCGAGTGCATCCTGAGAGAGCCGGTGCCCTTTTTCACTGGCCAGTAGCCAGGGGATATCAGGAAATTTAAGGCCTTCCAGATCTCGATCATGCTCAGCATCTGGATTTCCAGTGTAGCTATGTGAGGTAGCATAAACCGGCAAATCTGCCGCATGATGGAACTGCAAAAGCGGTCGAATTTGACGTGCTATTTGGGGCTTTGCTGCAAAAAATACAAAATCAGCATCTTGTCGGCGACGGGGTTCATATTTTACATTCTGTATCAAAACACGCTGCATCTCTCGACGGCGCTGTTTGCTCTCATCGATATCCAGCAGCGTTAATACCGGCCGGGAAAAATCCTGCCCTTTGGCATCGTAGGCTTGATATTCCAACACCAATCCACCCAGGGTCTCCCAACGCTCACGAAAACTATTTAGGATGCGCTCACCCCATGGGCCTTCAGGAATAATAACCAGCGCCTGTGACAACCCATCCTGCCAGGCACGCTCTGCTGCCTGCCGGGCTTCATCTTCAGGCGACAAACCAAATTGATACAAATTTTCCGGCCGCCCCATCTGCGGTGGTATCTGATTCAACGCCAACACTGGAATCTCCAGCTCACCAGCTCGGGCCAATTGTGAAACAGCATCTTTATTCAATGGGCCGATAACCATATCGGCACCGGCATCGACAGCCTGCCTGTAAAGCGGCCAGGTATCCGCCCCATTACTGCTGTCATAAAAACGCAGCTGTGGACGCTTTTCCAGTGGCAACTGATAGTAGGCTGCCATAAAGCCATCCCGTAAAGCAGCGGCCGCACCAGCCAAGGCTCCAGATTGCGGCAATAGCACAGCCAGGTGCCTGACCTGTCGGTACTGCGTCTGCAACCGCTGATGATACCCTTCCAATAGTTCAGGACGCGCAGGATGTACCGGAAAACGGACTCGCCACTGGGTTAATAGAATCTGGGTCGTGCCAGAATCACCTTCATAACCTTTAATGATGCGCGCCAATTCCATCCAGCCGCCCTGTATGCCAGGCGGATCAGGCTGGAACATTCTCAAGGCACCATCCGTCAGGGAGGTTAGTGTCTGTAAGATGGCCTGTTGATTGTGCAGTCGCGCTGACGGATCGGTAATCAGCAGGTCCAATCGGCCCAGTTCATGGGCGCTCTCCAGCAGATTACCCTCAAGCCGTAGTATCTGCGCCCGCTGGCGATGATAACGCTGCTGAAGATCTGGTGATGTATCTGCTGGCAACGCCTCTTCCAACAGCGAAAAAGCCTCTTTCAGTTTACCATTTCTCGTTGCCAGCTCAGAGGCATGCAGGCGTTTGCGCAGGTCAAAAACAGGGGGCAATTCGAAAACATCTATCTGCTCCAGCATCCTGCTGGCTGATTCGGTATCCTGCGCTAATAGGAAATTTGTGACCGCATGAAGCTGTAGATCCTGGCGATAAGGCGCTGGCATCCGCATTGCCAAACTCTGGTAGAGTGCAGCAGCTGCGGCGTAGTCACCCATCAACTCTAGCTCAGAGGCCCGATCCAACTCAGCTTGCGGCACAGGCGAAACAGCTGGGATGGATGCCAGTTCATCATCGGGTTTTAGCGGCTGCTTCAGTTGAGGAGCAGCGCAGCCCGCCAGCAATGAGAGACATAGCAGGTTTGTAATAAGTATTCGATTAGTTAGTTGCATGGTTTTGTTAAGGCAGGCACGATGTGACGAGTATCTTGCGTGGGGTGATAAGTGTCAATCGAAAAAGGCGTACTCTTTGTGGTGGCAACACCCATCGGCAATCTGGAGGATTTTTCTCCTCGTGCGGTAAACACCCTCAAACAGGTCGATCTGATTGCCGCTGAGGACACCCGCCACAGCAAGCCCCTACTGCGGCACTTTGGCATCAAAACCCCGCTAATCGCAATGCATGAGCACAATGAGCGGGAAGCAATGCACGCTATTCTGGAACGCCTGCAAGATAATCACTCCATTGCACTGATCTCCGATGCCGGTACTCCATTGATCAGTGACCCCGGATTTCCATTGGTACGGGAGTGTCACCAGCTAGGTATTCGTGTCTGCCCGATACCTGGAGCCAGCGCAGCTATCTGCGCCATTTCAGCAGCCGGACTGCCTTCAGACCGCTTCCTGTTTGAGGGGTTTCTGCCCCGTACCCAGGCAGCTCGCCGTGAACGACTACAGGGTTTAAAACACGAACACTGTACCCTGGTTTTCTATGAATCAAACCACCGGGTACGTGAATCACTACAGGATATGGCATCAATATTTGGTACAGACCGCCCAGCCCTGCTGGCACGGGAACTGACCAAACTGCACGAAACCCTGATCAGCGCACCACTAGAAAACCTGCTGCAACAGGTCGAAGCCGACCCCATGCAGCGCAAAGGTGAGATTGTACTGCTGGTAGCTGGAGCAGAGAAAAAGGCCGATGCTGAGCAAGCTGCAGAGGCCATGCGTATTCTTGAGATTCTGCTGAAAGAGTTACCTGTAAAACAGGCCGCAGCCTTAACAGCCCAGATTACTGGCGAGAAGAAAAACCAGCTTTATCAAGAAGCGCTGGCATTACGCAGTTCATCAAATGACTAGGGAACACATCTCTTGGAAAAAACCAGAGCCTTATAGAGAATAGCACTTAACTGAAGTAGCCCCACTATCTACGCATGGCAGGCTGTACCACCGATAGCTGTTACGCAAGATGCTGTAGAACCTTGTGGCTAGTCAGTTTGTTGTTCCTAACTTGAAATGTCTGCTCCACAAAGGAGACATTCGATTCAGGAGTCAAATAGCTGCCCATCGATATATCAGAGACATTCTGACCTAATGGCAACTACCCAGCGAAAGCAATTTAATCCCATCTAATGCCCCTTATGCTCAATAGTCTGCATTTATCTCTTTGGCTTCTCTGCCTGCTTAGATAGTCACAAGATCCCTAATAGTACTTTTAATCTTCAGAATTACATTAAATATTTAATGGTATTTAGTTTTGTCTTTGCTTGCCGAAAAAAGGCATGTAGTAACAATATTGTGTACTGCTGGATTATATGTTTTGAGGGGAACTATGCGTACATCATTTTCGATTGTGTTGGCTCTAGTGTTTTGCACCTACTTAACAACAGGGCATGCAATGGGAAATCCAATTGCCGGAAAAGCAAAGGCTGCACTCTGTGATAGCTGTCATGGGGATAAAAGTAAGAATCCACTGGCCCCTAAGCTGGCAGGCCAACCTCATAATTACATCCTCCAACAACTTATAAAGTATAAAAATGGCACGCGTAAAGATCCAATAATGAATGGTATGGCCGCTGCAAAAACAGAACAGGACATGCAAGACATCGCGGCCTATTATGCAAGCCTGCCTTATCAAAAGATTAATAGAAATAAATCGACTGCTGTATCAATGAACGGAGCGAACCTCTACAAACAAAAATGTGTTATGTGCCATGGCATGCTTGAAGATGGCAGCAAAAGCAATAATGCTTACTCAATGTTTGGCAGCCAGTCATCACAGACCAATGACCACATTCCACTGATCGGTGGGCAGCCACAGCTATATCTGGTTAAAACCATGAAGCAGTATCGCGCCAAACAGCGAAGCAGTGGAAAGGATTACATGATGGATATGGTTATGGAATATCTATCTGATGATCAAATCAACGTGATTGCAAGCTATCTAAGCAGCTTATCAGGTGGCGTAACCACAGGTGAGTCTTTTGCAAAGAATGACTAATAGTGCATAGGTAACGTCTCTTCCACCTCGTTTGGCTTAGTTGGATGTTGAACATGTGCGGAGTGGAGCCGTTTTGTCATTTCCTTGGAGCCATGTGCTCAGCCCCCCCCTCTAATGGACTGGCTCCAGATTTCAATGCTCGACCAAATGTAGGTCTATTTCTAGTATTTCGTATGCCTGTTAACGGCACCATTCACTCATTCGATGGCTGAAGACAAAGAACCGCTAATGCTGGACTGCTGCCATTCAGTATGAATGGCCGACATAACGCACTACATAATACGGGCAATAAAACTTCGACAATTATTTAGAGGCCAATAAAGCACAATGCACTGAACCAATGCTTCAGGTATTCTTTGATCTCATTTTGCTTCCTTAAATTACCAACCCAGTGAACCCCGTAGAGCTAAGTATTTTTTCCAGCCGCATGGAGGCGGTATGCGATGAGATGGGTGCAGTGCTGCGCAACGCCGCCTTCTCACCCAACATCCGTGACCGGCTGGATTTCTCCTGCGCCGTATTTGATCAGCAGGGTGAGCTCTGTGCGCAAGCTGCTCACATTCCTGTTCACCTGGGTAGCATGGCCTTTGCCATGCGCAGCATTGTGGAGCAATTGAAATGGCAGGCCGGAGACATGGTTATTCTCAATAACCCCTATCTGGGCGGCACTCATCTGCCTGATGTTACGCTGATTGCTCCACTGTTCATTTCCGGTAAATTGACGGCTTTTGTCGTTAATCGCGCCCATCATGCTGATATCGGCGCAGAATCACCCGGATCAATGCCCATATCCACAAACCTGCATGAAGAGGGGCAAATCATTGGGCCTATACATCTCATGCAGGGCGGCTCACTGGATCATGACCTGCTGGAAAACCTAGCTGGTAACACCCGTAATCCAGAAGAGTCACGAGGTGATTTTGCCGCTCAAATCAGCGCCAACCGCACCGGACTTGCCCGCCTGCAAAAGCTGATTACAGAACGTGGAATGGATGGCTTTTTTGCCGGACTACAGGCCCTGAACAGTTACGGTGAAAAACTGGCATTGAATACCTTACGCGCCATCCCTGATGGCGAGTACTCATTTCAGGACTGGATGGATGATGATGGACAGGGCAATGAAAACATCTCCATCCAAGTCTATCTAACGGTAAACAATGGCAAGATAAAAGCAGACTTTACCGGCAGCGCCCCGCAGGTATCAGGCAACATCAACGCTCCACTTTCAGTTGCCGCTGCTGCCGTTTATTACGTCTTTCGCTGCCTCATGCCAAGCTACACTCCTGCCTGCGCTGGTACATTTCGCCCCATCTCACTGCATGCCCCAGAGGGTACTCTGCTCAATGCCCGCTACCCGGCTGCTGTGGCCGCCGGTAATGTTGAAACCAGCACCCGGTTGGTGGATGTGGTAATGGGCGCTTTAGCCAAGGCCTTGCCGGAGCAGATCCCCGCCGCCAGTCATGGCAGCATGAATAACATCGCTATGGGTGGAGAAACTGACACAGGGCATTGGGATTATTATGAAACCATCGGTGGCGGCATGGGTGCAGGCGTGCAATATGATGGTCTGTCAGGTCTGCAAACCCATATGACCAACACCCTGAATACACCCATTGAGGTGCTTGAATCCCGTTTCCCCCTACGCATCAATCGCTATCAACTCAGGCACAAATCAGGTGGCGATGGTCTGCACAGAGGGGGTGATGGTCTAATCCGGGAGTTTGAATTTCTCTCCTCCACAACTGTCACCCTGCTGACCGAACGCCGTAACCATCAACCCTGGGGGATAGCAGGCGGCGCACCCGGCCAAGCAGGCCAAAATTACCTCAATGATGAACAGCTACCCGGTAAGACATGCAGGCAACTGAAGCCAGGCCAACGGCTTACCATCAAAACACCCGGCGGTGGCGGCTTTGGCTCCACCACCCAAAACATGAAGGACTGAAAAAGCAATGTGCGGTATTTGTGGTGAACTGAGATTTGATAAGCAACCGGCTGATCTGGCAACTATCCAGCGCATGACAGCCTGCCTGGAACGGCGTGGCCCCGATCATGGCGGCAGCTTTAGTGACGGCCCCCTGGGATTTGGTCATCGGCGGCTGGCGGTTATCGACCTCTCTGAACACTCTGATCAGCCATTGGTTGATCAAGAGTTATGCCTGTCACTGGTTTTTAACGGTGCTATCTACAACTACAAGGAACTACGCCGCGAACTTCAGGGCAAGGGTTACCACTTCTTTTCTGAGGGTGACAGCGAGGTCATCCTCAAAGCCTGGCATGCCTGGGGAGAAGCCTGCGTTAAACGGCTGCACGGCATGTTTGCCTTTGCTATTTGGGATGAGCACAAGCACCAGCTGTTTCTGGCTCGGGACAGATTTGGTATCAAACCACTCTACTATACCACTGACACAGCTCAGTTCCGCTTTGCCTCCAATATGCAGGCACTATTAGCCGCTGGTGACATTAACACCAGCATCAACCCTGTTGGACTGCACCACCAGTTCACGCTGCATGGCGTTGTCCCTGCACCCCACACCATTCTCTCTGGCATCAAAAAACTCCCTCCCGCCCATACCCTTTTGATTGAAGCCGGGGGCAGGCAAAAGCTGCAACAATACTGGACACTTTCAGCGACCCGGCCAGCAACTTCTCGCAGTGACAGTGAGTGGTTGGAAGCCATCCATGAATCTCTACGCGCCGCTGTGCGCCGCCGTCATGAGATTGCCGATGTGCCGGTTGGGGTTCTGCTCTCTGGCGGACTTGATTCCAGCCT